>ENA-ORXC01000448-ORXC01000448.1-marine-metagenome-genome-assembly--contig:-NODE-448-length-30018-cov-4.029458_pt1 | contig 30018 bp, 30 predicted proteins | sample MGYA00237865_ERZ511478 | MGnify/ENA metagenome assembly ERZ511478
CCCGTGGGCGATGACATCGTTGCCGCAGACCACGGCGGTCGGCGGGTCGGCGGACAGCAGGTCCAGCGCCAGCGCCTTCGCCGCGCCCATGTCGTAGGGGCAGTCCAGCACCCGGCGGGGCGGCACGCGCGTCCCCGCCGCCGCCATCGCCCGCATCGCCCCCTCCATCCTGTCCCGGGCACGGTCGTTCGCCTGTGCCTCCGGAAACAGGAACGCGATATCGCGGTGGCCCAGCGCGATCAGGTGTTCGGTGACCAGACGCGCCGCCCGCCGGTTATCCGCCCCGATGCAGGGCAGCGCCGAATCCGCATCGTAGTTCCAGATCGACAGCGTCGGCACTCCGCGCCGCGCCAGCATCGTCAGCGGCACGGCCTGGTGCGCAAAGCCGATCAGGGCCACCCCGTCGATTCGCCGCTCCAGCAAGGACCGCACGATCCCCGTCTCCAGCGACAGGTCGTAGCCGTGGGCCGCGATCAGCATCGTGCGGTCATGGTGGCGCAGGCGGGTGGCGAAGGCCTCGACCATCTCGGCGAAGATGGCATTGTCGATGGTCGGCACGATCAGCCCCACGGTGCCGGAGAACCGGTTCTGCATCGCCCCCGCCACCCGGTCGCGGATATACCCCAGATCGCGCGCCGCTTCCTCGATCCGCTTGCGCGTCTCGGCGCGCACCATGTCGGGGCGGGCAAAGGCGCGTGACACCGTGGCGATGGAGACGCCCGCCCGGGCGGCCACATCGACGATCCCGGGCGGGCCGCCGCGTCTGTCTCGCTTGGTCATGGGGTATGGTTAACGAAGAATGAAAACGTTTGCATCCCCGTTTTCATCCGTTAGCGTATCCTCAACCACGCCCGGTAGAGGCGCGGAACCGGGGAAGATGCGAATGGAATTTCTGGGCTATTTCGGCGGCGTGTTCGAGCCGGTGGCGTTTCTGCTGCTGCTCGGCGGGACCGTGGGGGGACTGATCCTCGGCGCGACGCCGGGATTGTCGCCGACCATGGCGGTCGCGCTGCTGATTCCCTTCACGTTCCAGCTATCCCCGGCCCACGGGCTGATCCTGCTGGGCGCGGCCTATACCTCGACGGTGGCGGGGGGCGCGGTCAGTGCGATCCTGCTGCGCATCCCCGGCGCCCCCGCCAATATCGCCACGGCGCTCGACGGGCACGAGATGGCCAGGAACGGCGAGGGGACGCGCGCGCTGCATCTGTCGTTCCTCGCCTCGGGCATCGGGGGGGTGATCGGGGTGCTGCTGCTGATCTTCCTGACTCCGGTACTGGCGGAATGGGCGCTGGCCTTCGGGCCGTCGCACCTGTTCTGGATGGCCATCCTCGGCGTCACGCTGATCGGGTCGCTGGACAGCAAATCCTTCGTCAAGGGGCTGCTGTCCGGGTGCATCGGGCTGTGGCTGTCGACCATCGGATACGACGACATGCAGGGCGCGCCGCGCTTCATCTTCGCCGATGCGCTGACGGGCGGCATCAATATCATCGCCGCCCTCATCGGCCTGTTCGCCATCCCGCAGGTGATGGAGATGTTCGCCAAGGGCCGCAATGCCGCCGCCATCGAGCAGGTGGCCATCACGAAGCACAGGCTGTCCGACAGCTTTCGCGAGATCGGCCGTTCGGGCCGCGCGCTGGGCGTCGGGACGGTCGTGGGGTCGGTGATCGGGCTGATCCCGGGCGTGGGCGGGCAGATCGCGGGCCTCGTCGCCTATGACCAGACGCGCAAGCTCTCGCCCCACAAGGCAAAATTCGGTACGGGCCATCCGGAGGGCGTGATCGCCGCCGAATCCGCCAACAACGCCATGGTCGGGCCGTCCCTCGTGCCGCTGCTGACGCTCTCGATCCCCGGATCGCCCACCGCCGCCGTGCTGCTGGGCGGGTTGCTGATCCACGGGATATTCCCGGGCGGCGACCTGTTCGAGCGGCATCCGGAGGTGATCTGGACCTTCATCAACTCGATGCTGCTGGGGCAGATCCTGATGGTCGTCTTCGGCATCTGGATCGCGGCCTCGGCGGCGCGCATCGCCCGGGCGCCGGTGCCGATCATGGCGGCGGCGGTGCTGGTGCTGGCGGTCTTCGGGTCGTATTCGGTGCAGCAGTCGATGGGCGATGTCTACGTGATGCTGATCCTCGGCATCGGCATGTTCGCGCTGGAGAAGTTCGGCTTTTCCGCCGCGCCGCTGGTGCTGGGCCTGATCCTCGGCCCGATCGCGGAGGCGAACTTCATCCAGGGGTCGATGATCGCGACGGCGACGGACGGGCCGTGGATCTACTTCTTCGGCGGCCTGCTGAATCTGGTGCTGGTGGCGCTGGTGATCGGGTCGATCGCCTACAGCTTCGCCTCGAACCGCGCGATGAACGCGGCGGTGGACGATAGGCAGGGGGACGCGCGATGACCGGCACCCGCATCCAGCATACGGTGCCTGCCCTGGTCGTCCTCGCCGTGGCGGCGGTGGTGACATGGCTCAGCTTTACCGAGGAACCGGCGGAGGCCTTCCTGTTTCCGCGCGTCGTGTCGGTCTTCTTCATCGGCCTCGCCGCGTGGAACGCCTGGCGCGCCGTCACCGGGCTGGCGCGGGTGGGGGGCGGAATCCCGGCGCGCATGGCGATGAACGTCGTGCCGGGGGTGGCGGTCGCGCTGGTCTTCGTGTTCGTCGCCGCGACATCGCTGGGCTTCTACGTCAGCGGCGCGCTCGCGTTCCTCGCCATCACCACGCTCTACGATCCCCTGCCCCTCTCCAGCCTCAATGGTTGGGTACGAAGGATAGGGGTTACACTGATCTTCATGGGCGTGATCCACGCCCTGTTCGCCCTGCTGCTCCGGGTTCAGACCCCACGCGGTATGTTCTTCTAGGTACACCGAAAAACGACGAAGGGAAGAGAGTATGAGACATCTTGTTACCGGCCTGACCATGGCCCTCGCCTCCACGCTGATGGCCGGCACGGCGACCGCCGCCGACAGCTTCCCCGAGCGTCCCGTAGGCGTGATGGTGTCCTACGGCGCGGGCGGGGCGACCGACTTCCAGGCGCGTATCGTGACCATGGTGGCGGGCAATGCGGATTACCTCGGCCAGCCGATCTATATCGTCAACAAGCCAGGTGCGGGCGGGCGTGTCGGCTGGAACTGGCTGGCGACGCAGGCCGATGCGGACGGCTACACCGTCGGCGCCTACAACGTCCCCCACTTCATCGCCCAGTCCATCAAGGGCGGCGTCAAGTACTCCACCGACAGCTTCGAGCCGATCGCCAACTGGGGGTCCGACCCCGCCGTGGTCGTCGTGGGCAAGGACAGCGACTTCGACACGATGGAGGATCTGGTCGCCTACGCCAAGGAGAACCCCGGCAAGACCACGGTTTCCGGCGCGGGCCTGTTCGTCGGCCACCACATCGCGGCATTGCAGATCGAGAAGGCCTGCGACTGCAAGATGGCCTATATCCCCACCAAGGGCGGCGGCGCGGCGGCGATGAAGGCCGTGATCGCGGGCGACGTGCTGGCCGGGATCAACAATCTCTCGGATGCCTACCGCGCGCAGGAATCCGGCAATGTCAAGATCCTCGGCGTGGCCGATCTGGAACGGAACGAGGAATTCCTGCCCGACGTGCCGACCCTGATGGAAGCGGGCCTCGACGTGGACGATTCCTCCGTCAACTTCCGTGGCCTGATGGTGCCGAAGGGGACCGACCCGGCGGTCATCGACATGCTGGCCGAGAAGATCCCCGCGATGTTCGAGAACAAGCGCGTTGCGGGCAAGATGAAGGCCGGCGGCTCGCCGATGAAGATCATGAACCGCGAGGAAGTCCAGAAGATGTGGGCCGAGCGCGAGGCGTATCTCAAGGACCTGCTCGAAGGTCTTTGATCCTGCCGGTTCCCGGGCTACCTGTGGCCCGGGGCCTTGCAACCACGACTGTGCAACACGACCCCGGCCCCGGAAATTGCCACACGGTTTCCGGGGCACCCTCCCCTCCCGCTTCGCGCCCGGGCCGCGATCCCCATCGACTTGAAGCACGGCGTGTCCGACGGACCGCGTTTCACTCCGACTGACGAGATATCCCCCATGGCCGCCCCCTCCCCCGCCGTCCCGTCCCCCGCCGTCCTGTCCGACGATGCCGCCCTCGTCGCCACCGTGATGCAGCGCGCGCGTGTCGCGCAGGCCGCCTACGAGCGCGGCGGTTCGCAGGAACGCTACGACCGTACCGCCCTCGCCGCCGCCTGGGCGCTGATGGAGCCGGGCCGCAATGCCGACCTCGCCGCCATGGCGGTCGAGGCGACGGGGCTGGGCAACGTGCCGGACAAGATCACCAAGAACCACCGCAAGACGCTGGGCCTCCTGCGCGATATCCGGGATGCGAGGACGTTCGGCGTCATCGGCGACGACCCCGCCACCGGCATCACCGAAATCGCCCGGCCCAAGGGCGTGATCGGCGCGGTCGTCCCCTCCACCAACCCCGTCGCGACGCCGGTGAACAATGCGGTCAATGCGCTGAAGGGGGGCAACGCGATCGTGCTGTCGCCCTCGCCCAGGGGCAATACCGTCTGCGAACGGCTGATCGGCCATATCCACGCCGAATTCGCCAAGATCGGCGCGGACCCGGATCTGGTGCAGATGGTCCCCGCGCCCTCCTCCAAAGCCAAGACCCAGGCGCTGATGGAGATGTGCGACCTGCTGGTCGTGACGGGTTCGCAGGACAACGTGCGCCGCGCCTATTCCTCCGGCACCCCGGCGCTGGGGGTCGGCGCGGGGAACGTGACGGTGATCGTGGACGAGACGGCCGACCTGCCCGAGACGGCACGCAAGATCACGGCGTCCAAGACCTTCGACAATGCCACCTCCTGCTCCTCCGAGAATTCGCTGATCGTGGTCGATGCCATCCGCGAGGGTTTCCTGCGCGCACTGCACGCGGCGGGCGGGCGGCTGTTGCAGGGGCGCGATGCCGAGACGCTGAAATCCGCGCTGTTCGGCGGCGGGGGCCTCAACCGCCACATGATCGCCCGCAGCCTGCCGGAGATGCTGGCGGCGGCGGGGGTGGGCGTCTCCGACCCCGATACCGCGCGCTTCGTGCTGGTCCCCGGGATCGGGATCGGGCCGGAGCATCCGGAATCGGGCGAGAAGCTGTCACTGGTCACCACGCTCTACTCCGCCCGCGATTTCGACGACGCGAAGGGGATCGCCGCACGCCTGCTGGCGCATCAGGGCGCGGGCCATTCCATCGGGCTGCACTCCGCCGACGACGCCCGGGCGCGGGATCTGGGCGCGACGCTGCCGACCAGTCGCGTGATCGTGAATCAGGCGCATTGCTTCGCCACGGGCGGGTCGTTCGACAACGGCATGCCGTTCTCGCTGTCGATGGGCTGCGGCAGTTGGGGCGGCAATTCCATCGACGAGAACCTGCACTGGCGGCATTTCATCAACACCACCAGGATCGTGCGCACCATCCCGCCGAACGAGCCGAGCGTGGACGACATCTTCGGCGAATACTGGCAGGCCGCCGGACGATGAGCGAATCGGTCGCCGCGATCCTCGAACGCCGGGTGCGCGAGACGCCGGACGCCCCGTTCCTGATCGACCCGGACGGGACCGCGCTAACCTATGCCGGGGTCGCGGCGCGGGCGCGCGGGCTGGCCGGGTGGCTGGCGGCGCAGGGGATCGCACCGGGCGAGAGTGTCGCCTGGGCCATGCCGAACGGGCCGGATTCGGCGCTGTGCCTGCTGGGTATCCTGCGCGGGGGGTATCTGGCGACGGCCATCAATCTGGTCGCGGGGCGCGATATCATCGCCTACGTGCTCGACCATTCGGACGCGCGGATCGTCTTCGTCGATGCCGGGACCGAAGCGCCGATCCGCGAGGCGCTGGCGCAGTCGGAGTCGGACGCGCGGGTCGTGGTGATCGGAAGGGACATCCCCTGCCCCGGGCCTGATCCGGGGCCTGTTCGAGTGGAAAAAGACCCCGGATCAGGCCCGGGGCAGGGGATCGCTCCGGGCGGGACCGACGGCCTGCTGATGTATACTTCCGGCACGACCGGGCGGCCCAAGGGGGTGGTGCTGACCCAGGCCAGCCTCGTCGCCGGGGGCGCGAATCCGGCGCTGGCGCACGGGCTGACGGCGGGCGACCGCGCGCTGTGCACCCTGCCGCTCTACCATATCAACGGGCTATGTGTGACGATCATGGGACCGCTGGTCTCGGGCGGATCAGTGGTGCTGCCGCCGAAATTCTCGGTCAAGAGCTTCTGGGCCACCCTGCGCGCCCGGGGCTGCACGTGGTTCTCGGTGGTGCCGACGCAGATTTCGTACCTGCTGCACGACGAAACCCCGTTCGAGACCATCCCCGCCCTGCGCTTCGGCCGCTCCGCCTCGGCCCCGCTGTCGCCCGACGTGCAGACGGCGTTCGAGGGCCGCTTCGGCGTGCCGATCATCGAGACGATGGGCCTGACGGAAACGGCGGCGCAGATCCTCTCGAACCCCCTGCCCCCCGGCCTGCGCAAGATCGGCTCGCCCGGCACCGCCATCGGCAACGAGGTCGTCATCGCCGACACCGCCCAACGCGAACTGCCGCGCGGCGAGGAGGGCGAGGTTCTGGTGCGCGGTGCCAACGTCATGCGCCTCTACCGCAAGAACCCGCAGGCGACGGCGGAGGCGCTGACCCCCGACGGCTGGCTGCGCACCGGCGATCTGGGGCGGATGGATGCGGAGGGCTACGTCACCATCACCGGGCGGCTGAAGGAACTGATCATCAAGGGCGGCGAGAACATCGCCCCGCGCGAGGTGGACGAGGCGCTCTACACCCATGCCGACGTGATCGAGGCGGCGGCCTTCGCCTGCCCCTGCGACCGCTATGGCCAGCGGATCGAGGCGGGGGTGATGCTCAGCGCAGGATCGACGGCGACCGAGGGCGCGCTGATTGCCCTGTGCGTCGAGCGAATCGGCCCGTTCAAGGCCCCCGACCGCGTACATGTCCTGCCCGAACTGCCGAAAGGGCCGTCGGGCAAGATCCAGCGGATCAAGCTGGCGGCGCTGGTGCTGGGCGGCTGATCGTTCGGGCACCGGAGCGGCACGATCGCCGCTCCGGTCCATGGTGGATATCAGTACGTGGTCGTGACAGTCCGGGAGTAACCCTCGACGGTTCCCGTCGGCTCGCCCGCTACTTCGTAGGCGGTGATATCGACCGAGATATACTCCCCGTCACCCGCAACGGGTGCGTCGGAATACTCGATCTCCTGCATCCCGTAATCGACCGCGCCCGGGATCCCGTCCGTATACAGGACTTCTTCGGTCACGTAGTCGACGCTTCCGGCGGATCCGGCATAGGCGGCACCGTCGGTGACGTATTCGATGCCGTCCGGCACCATCGCGGTATCGGTGCCGTACATGACCTGCGCGCCGTCATGGCCGACGACCTGATCCGAATAGACCATGACATCGGCGGCCATGCCGGAAACCTGCTGTTCAGGCATGAAGTAGGTCTGCGTTTCCATCATCGTATCCGCGAGGACGGCCGAGGACGAACCGAGGACGCCGAGAACGGCGGCAACGAGCAATGCGTCTTTACGCATGGGAGGATACTCCAAAGGGGGCGCTTGAGCCGCGCCCTGTCGCAATTCACAATGAACTGCATCGAAGACCGTGCCGGTTCGAAACCGATTCGGATCGTCTGTTTTCGACATGGTTAAGAAAAGATGTCGAAAACGGATCATACCGTTACGGTTTCTGCATGGTGCTCAGCACCGGCGGCACGCCCAGGTTGTTGCGCCACGTGACATAGGCCATGACGGGCCGATCGCGGGTCCGCATCGCGTGGGGCTGGTCGCCGCCGTGAAAGACGCTGCCGCCGGGGCCGAGGGGTTCGGTCGCCATGCCCTCGCGCAGGAACTCCGCCTCCCCCGCAACCACCAGATACAACTCCTCCGCCGGGTGCCGATGCCATGGATACCACAACCCGGCGGGCATGTAGACGAGCCACGCGCTCATCCGCGCACTGGCCCACGCCCCGCCCCGCCCGATGATGCCGTAGCACCCGAACCGGTCCATGAAGTGCCGTCCGATCCCGGTCCCCGCATAGGTCTCGCGCCACAGCGCATGCGGCCCGGCGGCCCGCATCGCTCGATACAGCGCCGCATACGCACCCGCCGCCATCGGGCCTTCCCGCGCCATGAAATCGGCGCAGGAGCGATGAACCGGTGTCATCGGCTGCGGGGTCAGGTCGTCCGGAAAGGGGCAGAAGGCGCGGGTATCCGGATGCGCCCCGTGCACCGCCCGCACCTCGCGCAGCAGGGCATCGAACGCCGCGCTCATTGCTGCGCGACTACGGGGGGACGGGGCAACGGGGTCTGCGCCATGTCGCGGCCTGCTGTCGGAACCTGTCCGGCCAAGTAACCGCAGGACCGGGCATGGCGTCAACGGCGGAACGCGCCTGTTGCGGAAAAGTGCCGCAGGACACGACCCGCAATCGATCACGCCCGGCGAAACACTTCGAAAGCATCATCAAATCACGGAACTCGGGGGAAACCTTTTGCACTACAGCGCAGTTCCTTCACCGTCCGAAACAACACCGAGACCGACCATGAAAAAGACCGTCCTGTCCGCCACCCTCCTCGCCGCCTTCGCCTTCGCCGCCGCCTTCGCCACCGGCCCCGCCCTCGCCGACAATACGGCGGAGAACGACGACGGGCGCTTCCAGCTCGGCTATCTGACCTGCGAGATGACGGATGGCAGCAGCCTGATCCTCGTCAGCGAACAGAGCTTCGATTGCGTGCTCGACGCGGCGGAGGACGGCAAGGACGAGACCTACGAACTGACGATCCGCAAATACGGCGTCGATCTCAGCGCGACCGAGGAGCAGGAACTGCGCTGGGCCGTCTTCGCCCCGTCGACCTTCGACAAGCACGGCGTGCTGGAGGGTGAATACGGAGGCGTGTCCGCCGATATCGCCCTCGGCTACAGCATCGGGGCCAAGGCGCTGGTGGGCGGCGGCACCGATTCCATCGCGTTGCAGCCCGTCAGCCTGACGAAGGGTGAGGGTCTGGGCGCGGCGCTGGGGGTCGAGCGGGCGACGCTGACCTATACCGGCCTCGCGGAGGAATAACGCGCCTCTGCCGATTGTGATGCAGGACGCCGTGCCGGTCCCGGTGCGGCGTCTTTTTCACGAGAGGCCGGGATCGCCACTCGACAGGACCGCCCGGTGCTGTAGCCTCCCTGCAAAACCCGGGGGTCCGTCATGCTCAGCAATCTTTCACTCGACGACAGCATCGCGCAGGCGCGCGAGACCTATGCCGCCGCCCGACCGCAGGCGCGGCAGACGCACGAGGCGGCCTGCGCCCACATGCCCGGCGGCAATACCCGCACGGTGCTGTTCCACGGGCCGTTCCCCCTGCGCGCGGCCCGGGGCGAGGGGGCGTATCTGTTCGACACCGACGGGCATCGCTACGTGAACCTGCTGGGCGAGTACACCGCCGGGGTATTCGGCCATTCGCATCCGGCCATCAAGGCGGCACTCGCCGACGCCATCGATACCGGTCTCAATCTCGGCGCGCATAACGAGGCCGAAGCGGATCTGGCCGCCCTCGTCACCACGCGGTTTCCGGCGATGCAGCGCGTGCGCTTCACCAATTCGGGGACGGAGGCGAATCTGATGGCCGTCTCGACCGCCCGGGCCGTGACGGGGCGCGATTCGGTGATGGTATTCCGGGGCGGGTATCACGGCGGGCTGATGTACTTCAAGGACGGGATCGGGGGGGTCAATGCGCCGTTTTCCTTCGTGCTCGGCACCTATAACGATGCGGAAGGGGCGCGGGCGCTGATCCGCGAGGCGGGGGACGCCCTCGCCTGCGTGATCGTCGAGCCGATGCTGGGGTCCGGCGGCTGCATCCCCGCCGATCCGGCGTTTCTGGCGGCCCTGCGCGAGGAGACGACCGAAAGCGGCGCGCTGCTGATCTTCGACGAGGTGATGACCTCCCGCTTCGGGGCGCACGGGGCCGGGGCGCTGGCCGGGGTGACGCCGGACCTGATGACGCTGGGCAAGTGGGTGGGGGGCGGCATGTCCTTCGGCGCGTTCGGGGGGCGTGCGGATATCATGGACGTGTTCGACCCCGCGCGCCCCGGCTCGCTGCCCCATGCGGGAACGTTCAACAACAATATCCTGTCGATGAAGGCCGGAATCGCCGCCCTGAGCCGGGCCTTCACCGCCGCCGAGGCCGAGGCCCTGCACACGCGCGGCGAGGATCTGCGCGGGCGGCTGAACGCGCTCTTCGAGGCCGAGGGCGTGGCGATGCATGCCAGCGGGGCGGGGTCGCTGATGACCCTGCACGGGGTCGCGGGGCCGGTGGCGCGCATGGCCGATATCGCGGGGTCGAACGATGCGGCCAAGGAACTGATGTTCCTCGACCTGCTGGAGCGCGGCTACTACATCGCCCGGCGCGGGTTTCTGGCGTTGTCGATTGCACTGGAGGACGCGCATATCGACGGGTTCGTCGAGGCGGTGGGGGATATCGTGCGGGCGCGGCGGGCGGCGTTGCCCCGGCGCACCTAGACCGGCTCGAACCGATACCCCCGCTTCTCCGCGATCACCCGCCCCATGCCGCCCCCCGGCAGGTGAAAGCCGACCATCGTGGTCCCGTCCGCCGCCAGCCGATCCAGCAGCGCCGCGCGGGTCTTCGCGCCCTGTTCCGCGTCCTGATCCGACCCCGAGGGCCATTCGGGCCGTTCGAACGCGACATGCGCATTGCCGATGGCATCCCCGACCACCATCGCCTCGCCCGCCCCCGACGCGATGTGCAGGGCGGTATGCCCCGGCGTATGGCCCGGCGTGGTGATTGCGGTGATGCCCGGCAGCACCTCCTCTCCCTTCCCGAACAGCACGATCCCGTCCAGCGCCGCCAACCGCCGCCGCGCCCCGGCGGCAAAGGATGCGCGGGCCTCGCCGATGGTTCCGGCGGTGGCGGGGTCGGTCCAGTAGGCGTGCTCGGCCTGCCCCATCATGTGGACGGCATCGGGAAACATCAGGTCGTCGAAATCGTCGAGAACGCCCCACAGGTGATCGGGGTGGCCATGGGTAAAGACGACATGGGTGACATCCTCCGGCGCGATGTCGACGGCGTCCAGCGCCTCGACCAGTCCCCCGACCCCGTCCTGAAAGTTCGCCCCCGCCCCGGCATCGAACAGGACCGTGCGCTCCCCGTCCTGCAACACCGTCACATTGCAGGGCGGCGTGATCGGGGCCGCCGGGTCGATGCCGTGCCGCGCCAGAATCACGCCGAGTTCCTCCTGCGGCATCGGTCCGAACAGGAAGCCCGGCGGCAGGCTCAGATTGCCGTCGCTGACCGTGCGCAGGGTCGCGCTGCCGATCTCCAGCGCATGGGCGGTGAAGGGGCTGCTCGCCAGCGTGGCGACACCGGCGGCGGAGAGGGACAGGAACTGGCGGCGGTGCATGGGTGTTTCTCCTGATCTGGATGAACCGAATTCACTCTGCCCCGGGCAGCGAACCGGGGCAGGGCAACTCATGGTGCAGGACTACTCCCACTCCATCGCCTCGAACACGCGCCCCGCATTGCGGGTGGCCAGTTCCTCGAACGTGTCGAGATGGGCATAGGCGGACTGGTCGACGTAATACGCCTCCGCCAGCCCGTCCCCGTTCTCGATCACCTCGGCCACCTTCGCGCGCAGGTCGACCAGATAGTCGCGGGTATAGCGGCGCACCTGCGCCATGTTCGTCGGGTGGCCGTGGCCGGGGATGACGTAGAGCGCGCCGAGACCCTCGAACGGTCCCTCCCACGTCTCGATCCAGCCCGCCGTGTCGGTATCGTCGAAGATCGGCGGCAGGCGTTCGTGGAAGGCCATGTCCCCCGCGATCACCAGCCGCTGCTGCGGCAACCAGACCTGGATATCCCCCGGCGAATGGGCGGGGCCGAGATGCAGCACCTCTATGGTGAACTCCCCGAGTTCGAGTACTTTTTCGTCTGCAAAAGTCTCGGTCGGCAGGGCCACATCGGTTTTGTCCGCACGTTCCTTCAGGCGATTGCGGGCATTGTCGAGAATGTCGTGGCCGCGCTCCTCGAATTCCTCGGCGGCGTCCTCATGCGCCAGGATCGCCACATCCTGCGCGGCCCAGTACGCATTGCCCAGCATGGCATGGCCCTGCCCGTTCTCGTTGATGACGAGGACGACCGGTTCGTCGGTGATCGCCCCGATCTCCGCATGCAGCGCCTCGGCCAGACCCCACGACCCGCCCCCGTTGACCACCACGACCCCCTCGCCCGTCACGATGAAGCTGAGATTGTTGTTATGCCCCGCGTTCTCGTAGGTGGACGGCGCAGTCGCCCCGATGGCGGACCACACATGCGGGATCACCTCCACCGGCTTCGAGTACAGCAGCGAGGCGGGGTACTGGTCGGGGATCGACTGGTCGGCGACGGCGGGGAGGATATTCGTCGCCATGGCGGCCACGAAGACCGCTGTTACATATTCAGCGAAGCGCATGGAATGGCGTCCTTTCCTGATCGGCGGCGGGCCGGATTGACTGGAAACCCCCGTGCGCACGCCCGATATGGGCATCATGGAAATCACGGATATCATGGAACGCTTCGGAGACGCGCAGACGATGGCGCTCGCGGGGCTGGTGGTCGGGTTGGCGTTCGGCATTGCCGCGCAGGCTTCGGCTTTCTGCTTGCGGGCGGCGACGGTGGAGGTCGGGCGCGGGAACGGCGGCTCGCGCCTCGGCGTGTGGTTGCTGGCGGCGGCGGCGGCCATCCTCGGCACGCAGGTGCTGGCGGTCGGCGGGTATCTCGATCTCGACGCCTCGCGCTACCTGGACCAGGGCGGCTCGCTGTCGGGGGCGCTGCTGGGCGGGGCGCTGTTCGGGGCGGGCATGATCCTGTCGCGGGGCTGTTCGGGGCGGCTGCTGATCCTGTCGGCCACCGGCAACCTGCGCGCGGTGTTCGCCGTCGCGGTCTTCGCGGGGACGGCATGGCTGGCCTATGACGGCGCGCTGGTGCCGGTGCGCGAGGCGATCACGGGCCTGTGGCGCGGCCGGTCGGGCGCGGCGGAAGTGACCGGGCTGCTGGGCCTCGGCACCTATGGCGGCATCGGGATCGGGACGGCGCTGCTGGTGCTTGCCGGGGTGGCGGCGTGGCGCACCGGCACGGGCCGGGTGGCGAACGTCGCCGCACTGGCCACGGGCGGCGCGATCGCGCTGGGCTGGTGGGCGACCTCGGCCATCGCCGCGCTGTCCTTCGACCCGATGGATGTGGAGAGCGTCACGTTCTCGCGCCCCTTCGTCTTTCTCGCGGAGGGGATCGCGGGCCGCGAGCCGCTGGTCAGCTTCGGCACCGCGATGCTGGGCGGCGTGCTGATCGGCGCGTTCGTCTCGGCCCTGCTGCGCCGCGAAGTGCGGGTGCAGCGGTTCGAGAGCCTGCGCGATGTTCCCCGCTATGCGCTGGGCGCGGTGATGATGGGCGTCGGTGCGGTGGCGGCGGGCGGCTGTGCGACGGGGGCGCTGACCGGGGCGACGACCTTCGCCGTGGCACCGGTGCTGGCCCTGATCGGGATCGCGCTGGGGGCGATGGTGACGGATCGGATCGTGGATCATGCGCCCGACCTGCGGTTGGCGGCGGCGGCGGGATAGGAGACTCCGCTGCCCCGGGCAACGACCCGGGGCCTCGCAGGTCAGCGCACTACTCTTCGAGGCCCCGGGTCTGCGCCCGGGGCAGGGTTGATATTTCCCCTTATTCCGCATCGGGGGTCACGTCCAGAACCCGCGCGGTCATCGTGATCCGGGCGGGGCCGGGCTTGCAGTCGGTCATGCAGGGTTCGGCCTGCGACAGGGTGGCCGTATCGGGGCGCGCATCCTGGGAAAAGCCCCCCGCATTCGGCATCTCGACATCGCCGAAACTCTCGCGCGACAACTCGAAATCGTCCTCGATCACGTCATTCATGTACAGCAGATACGCCGTGATCGCGTAGACCTCGTCATTGCCCAGCGACTGCGCCTCGCCGAACGGCATCGCGCGGTGGACATAGTCCCAGACCGTGGACAGATACGGCCAGTAGGAGCCGACGGTCTTGACCGGGCGGTCACTCGTCAGCGTCCCCTGCCCCCCCGCCAGCACGGGCCAGCGGTCGATCCCCTCGCCGAAATCGCCGTGGCAGTAGGCGCATTTCTCGGCATAGATCTCCTCGCCGTCGATGGCATTGCCGGAGCCGCCGGGCAGGCCCGCGCCATCGGGGCGCACGTCGATATCCCATGCCGCGATCTCGTCGGGTGTCGCCACGCGGCCCAGTCCGAAGCCCTCCGCCTGGGCAAGGGCGGGCAACGCGATCAGCGCAAGCGCCGCCAGTTCAGGAAACCTCGACATTTTCCGCCTCCCCCGTCTTCAGCACGTGCCATGTCTGGATGCCGTTATTGTGGTAGATCGAGTTCTCGCCCCGCACCGCACGCAGGGCGTCCTTGGTCGGCTGCACATTGCCGTCACTGTCGATGGCCCGGCTCTGCAACAGCAGGGGCGACCCGTCCCAGTCGAATTCGTGATAGAACCGGTGCAGCGCCATCGGCAGCCGAGGCCCGTCGATCCGCGCCGCGCGCCAGTTGCGCCCGCCATCGAGCGACACATCCACCCGCTCGACCGTGCCGCGCCCCGACCATGCCAGCCCGGTCAGCACCGTATGCCCCTTGCCGTGGGTGATGGGGGCCTGGGGCGAGGGGTTCGTGATGACGGATTTCACATCCATCTCCCACGTGAACCGCCGCGCCGTGCCGTTCGCCATGAGGTCCGTGTATTTCGAGGTTTCCTCGCGGTGATGCCACGGCTGTTCGCCCACTTCGATGCGGCGCAGCCATTTCACCCACATATTGCCCTCCCACCCCGGCACGACGATGCGCAGGGGATAGCCCTGTTCGGGGCGCAGCGCCTCGCCGTTCATGGCAAAGGCGACGAGGCAGTCGTCCAGCGCCTTCTCCATCGGGATCGAGCGGGTCATGGCCGACGCATCGGCCCCCTCCGGCATGATCCACTTCGCACCGGCCCTGATCCCCGCCTCCTCCAGCAGGTGGCGCAGCGGCACGCCGGTATACATCACGCAATGCACCATGCCGTGGGTGAACTGGCACCCGTTCAGCTGCGCGCCCCGCCACTCCATGCCCGAATTCGCCGCACATTCCAGAAAGTAGAGCCGGTTCTCGCGCGGAAAGCGTTTGATGTCCTCCATCGTGAAGACGAGGGGCTTGTCGACCAGCCCGTTGATCATCAGGCGGTGTTCGGCGGGGTCGATCTCGGCGATGCCCGCGTGGTGACGCTCGAAGCACAGGCCGTTCGGCGTGATGATGCCGTCCAGCTTGTGCAGGGGCGTGAAGTTGACGGAACTGACCGGATCGGCGGTCAGCCACGGCACATCGCGGCGCACGGTGTCCGCCTCGTATTCCGAGGGCATGCCGTAGGGCCGCGCATCGACGCCATCGCCCAGATACTGGTTCCAGTCCTGCATTTCGGTGATGGCGGGATCGCCCGCCGCCCGGGCGCTCGCCGGGATCGCCGCCGCACCGCCCAGTGCCAGCGCCCCGCGCATCAGTGCCCGCCGCGACGGAACGGATTTCGAATCTGCCATAGCGCGTCTCCGCTTCGTGAATTGACTACAGAACGATGTCGACAGCCGCCTTGCCATCCGGCGCGACCGTGCCGACATCCGCGAAATGAGCCTCGACCACATCCCAGATCGCCGGGCCGGTCGTTTCCTCGTTCACCGAGGCCCAGCCCGCGACGATGTACTCGCGGCCCGCCTCGATCGGCTCGCCGCTGGCCAGATGCGTCATGTCGGAAATGCGCTGACCGGCGGGCGCGCCCACGTCGATGCGATATCCCATCCCCCCGACCCGCACCATGTCGCCGCCCTGCTGGTAATAGGGATCGGGGTTGAAGATATTGTCCGACACATCCTCAAGGATCAGCTTCAGCATCTCGCCGCTCATCCCCGTGCGATAGGCGGACGGATAGGTCATGGCGGTGGCGTTGTGCAGATCCTCGACCGTCACATCGGCCCCTGCCGGAACGCTGGTCCCCCAGCGGAAGCCGGGCGACAGGGCAATCTCGGCATCGCGCCGGGACAGCAGCGCATCGCAGATCACGTCGTCCCACGTGCCGTTGAAGTTGCCCCGCCGGTACAGCGTATCCTCCGTCCGCCCGATCACGCGGGCCAGTTCGTCCTCGTACGGCGCACGCTGTTCGTCGATCAGGGCGGTGATGGCCGGGGCCGGGGCGATGACGTCGGAGAAGATCGGGATCAGGCGATACCCGAAACCCTTCACCTCCCCGTCCCGCACATCCAGATCGAGGCGCGAGAGGAACTTGCCGTTCGACCCGCTGGCCACCAGCAGCGTGCCGTTCACCAGCAGAGGCTCGGGAAAGGCATCGTGGGTATGCCCGGTCAGGATCGCGTCGATCCCGTCGACCCGGCTCGCCAGCTTTCGATCCACGTCGAAACCGTTATGGGACAGCAGGATCACCGCCGCCGCGCCCTCCTCCTCCCGCGCTTCGGCGACCAGTTCCGCCAGCCGCTTCTCGCGGATGCCGAAGCTGAGATCGGGGAACATCCAGCCCGGGTTCGCGATGGGCATGTAGGGAAACGCCTGCCCGATCACGGCGATCCTGGCCCCGCCGCGCTCGAAATACGCCACGCCCTCATAGGCGGGTTCGTCCCATTCCGCATCGAAGATATTCGCGCCCAGCATCGGGAAGGGCAGGCTCTCGCTGACCTCGCGCACGTAATCGCCGCCATAGGTGAATTCCCAATGCGCGGTCATGGCGTCGGGGCGCAGGGCGTTCATGACCGCGATCATGTCGCGCCCCTTGGTGGCATTGGCGGTATAGCTGCCCTGCCACGTATCGCCGCCATCCAGCAGCAGCGCATCGGGCCGCTCGGCCCGGATGGCATCGATGACGGTGGCGACGCGGTCCAGACCCCCCATCCGCCCGTACTCCCCCGCCAGCGCGGTGAAATCGACCGAGGACAGCGCGTAGGCATGGGGCGACCCCGGCGCGATGCCGAAACGGTCGAGAAAGGCCGCGCCCGTGACATGCGGCGGCTTGCCCTCCGCGATGCCGACGCCCAGATTGACCGAGGGTTCGCGGAAATACACCGGCTTCATCTGCGCATGGATATCGGTGATGTGCATGATGGTGACATTGCCGACCGATGGCATGTCGATCAGCCCGCCCTGGGTCATCGCCTGCTGGGCCGCCGCCCGGCTCCAGCCCCCGCCCAGGCCCGTCAGCGCGGTCGCGGCCACGCCTGCCTGCAGGAATTCGCGTCTGGAAATCATCACGATTCTCCCGTCCGCGCGAGATCACTCGCACGATATGGCGCCCCGGGGCGACGGTGAAAAATGCAGGAATCCGCCCCGCGCGATGCGAGGCGGGGGACGGTCAGCCGACCTCGATCTTCTTGGAGGTCTCGTAGACCTCGCCGTCATCCGCGACCCACTTGAATGCCAGTTCGCCCGCTTCGGGCACGCGCATCCGGAATTCGAAATAGGGATTCGCGGAGACCGCCGGCTCGATCGCCGCCTCGAACACCATCGCGCCGTTGAAGGTGGCGGAAAAGGTGTTGACGATATTGCGCGGGATCAGCTCGCCGGTTTTCTTGTCCTTGCGCTGGCCCGATTCCATCGGATGCGAGATCAGCGTCTTGATCGTGATGACCTCGCCGATTTCGGCAGATTTGGGCACTTTCACGCGGGGTTTGATTTTCGCCATTTTTCTGCTCCTTATCCGCCGCAGCCGCCGATGGTCACCTTGACGGCACGGGTGTCCTGATGGAACGACCCGTCCTTCATCCGGGCGACCGCCACGATGTTCTGCGTCTGCGCCAGTCGCACGCGGGTCGAGGCCGATGCCTCGGCACTGAGCGACGAGAATTTGAAGGTGGCCACGCCGGGATTGGGGTTGCCGTCGGCGAGGACCAGGATTTCCTCGACCATGTCGTCCCCCTCCATCGCGCTGTCGACCGCGACCTCGATCGGCACCGTATTGCCGTTTTCGGCAATCTCGGGGGCCGTCACCGTGATCCTGCCCGTCGCCACCTCGGCCCCGCCGGTGAAGGCACCGATCGCCTCCTCCGTCGCCGTGGCCCAGGCACCCCCGGTTCCGCCGAGCGTGGCCACAAGTGCCGCACTGACGCCGAGACACAGCGCATCCCGTCTGCTGACGTTCACCGTCATGGTCGACCTCCCTTGATCCGAATCATCGTTCATATTCATGGAATACGATACGATCATGTTTTCCGCTTGTAAAGCACCGCCGCCATCACGCGCGGCCCATCAATTCGCGCAGCGGCCCGGCGATGGACCCGCGCACCATCCATTGCAGCACCAGCCACGACCCCGCGAACATGCCCGCCATGGCGACCGGCGCGCTGTAGGCCAGGGCGGAGGCGGCGGTCAGCCCCTGTCCGATGGTGCAGCCGAAGGCCAGGACCCCGCCGATTCCCATCAGCGCCGCGCCCAGTACCTGCCGCTTGAAACTGCCCGCATCGTCGCAGGCCTGCCACTGGAAGGTGCCGCGCGCCAGTGACCCCGCCGCCCCGCCCGCGACCACGCCCAGCACCGCGCCGATGCGAACCCCGTGCCGCCCGTCGGCCCGGTCATGAAGGCGATGACCGTCTCGCCCACCGGCCGCACGAAGGAATGACCGGTCACGCTGGCCCCGGAAACCCCGCCCGACGCCTCGATCCCCGTCGCCAGCCAGCCCGAGACGACGGCCGCCGCGAGCACGACGCTCCACGCCAGAAACCGCCGCTCGGCGCGGAAACCCCGGTCCGACAGCACGAACCCCGCCAGCGCCAGCGCGATAACGATGCCGACGAGGGCGACGGGCAATCCGGTCACCCCCGCGAGGGCATGCGCGAACCCCTCCGGCGCGGCGGATGGCGCGACCCGCCCCGGCGAGAGCGACAGCCACTCCCCCAGAACGCCGCTCGCCGCCGAATAGCCGGTGACGCCCATGACTCCCGCCACGAACAACCCGCCCAGATCCCCGCTGCCCAGCCGCGCCAGCGACCCGAAGGCACAGGTGCCGACCAGCGCCATCCCGATGCCGAACAGGAACGACCCCGCCGCCACCGACAGCAGCGACAGGGGCCGCGTCAGCAGCGGCGCACTCCCCAGATCGACCACCCCCGCCCCCGACAGCGCGAATACCGATCCCATGGCCAGCGCCAGCCCCAGAAACGCCATGCGCAGCCGCCGCGAATCGCCGCCGAAGACCACATCCTCGATGGCCCCGTGCGTGCAGAATCGCCCCGCCTGCGAGGCCAGCCCCAGCAGGCCGCCCCCGAAGAACCCGGCAAGGGGGAGGAACCAGTTCTCGATCATCGCGCGCCCTCTCTTCCCTTCGCGGGTGTCAGCCGTTCACGGGTATCAGCAGAAGATATCGTACAGGAACTCGACCATCTTCATGACCCGCGCGTCCTTGATCGAATAGTAGATCGCCTTGCCCTCGCGCCGCGTCTCGACATAGCCCTCCAGCCGCAACCGCATCAGTTGCTGCGAGACCGCCGGCTGGCGCATCGACAGCAGCTTTTCCAGTTCCGACACCGATTTCTCGCCGTTCATCAGGTGGCACAGGATCAGCAATCGCACCTCGTGACCCAGGGCCTTGAGGAATTCGGCGGCTTCCTTGGCGCTGGCTGCCATGTCGTCGAGGGAGGCGTCGTCTCCGGGAAAGGCGGCAAGGGTCACGGGCGTATCCATCTGATTTTTCAGGGGACGCTATACCCCGCCCCGTCCGAAAAGTCGAAGCCGACGATGCTGCACGCCACCGGCCCCGCCCCTCTTCAACCGAAGATATCGCCCGTCATCGCCTCGTACCAGCCGAAGCCCTCGGCGGCGGTGGCGGCGTGGGTGGCGTCGTCCTCGCCGACCTGCGACACGAAGCCGTCGACCTTCTCGATCTTGCCGTCGCCCGCCTTGTAGCTGGCCCCGACCTTGATGCCGTACTCGTCGCCGACGAGGCTCCAGCACGTGTTGCGGAAGCGGGGCGGGAAGGCCTTCTTGCCCGTCATCGCGGCCATCACCGCCTGCGCGCAGACCTTCGCCTGGCTGTTGGCGGAGAAGCCGGATTTGGGCATGTCGCCGTTCGCGCAGGCATCCCCGAGCACATGCACGCCGGGAACGAGCGTCGATTCCAGCGTCGCCGGGTCGACCGAGGCCCAGTCGCCCTCGCCCGTCAGGCCGGAATCGATGGCGATCTGTCCGGCCTTCTGCGCGGGGATGAAGTTGAGGACATCGGCCTCGAACACCTCGTCATCCGCCGTCGTCACGCTGCGCGCCTTCGCGTCCACGACCGGCAGCGCGCCGCTGGTGAAATCGCCGCCGACCCATTCGACCATGCCCGGATACAGGCGGTTCCATGCCTCGACGAACAGACCCTGTTTCGAATGGCTGGTCTTCGGGTCGAGGATCAGCACCTTGGAGGCGGGCTTGTGCTTGCTCAACCATCCCGCGACCATCGACGCGCGTTCATAGGGACCGGGGGGACAGCGATAGGGGTTGGGCGGGGCCGCGATGACGACCGTACCGCCATCCTCCATCGCCATGATCTGCTGTTTCAGCAGCAGCAACTGGCTCCCGGACTTGTAGGCATGGGGCACGAGGGTCGAGGCGATTTCCTCGTCGAAGCCCTCGTACATGTCGTACCTGAAATCGATCCCCGGCGCGACGATCGCCCGGTCATAGGGCAGTGTCGAGCCATCCGACAGCGTGACCGCGCCGTCCCCCACCGATTGCGCATGGGCGTGGACGACCTTGACGCCGTGCACCGCCTTCATCGCCTCGTAGTTGTGGGCGAGCCGGTCGTAATCCCAGTGGTCCCCGAGATAGAGGTTCGAGAAATAGCAGGTCATATAGACGGGATTGCGCTCCACGAGGGTCACGTCCACCCCGCCCTGCGCCGCCGCCGCCACGTATTTCGCCGCCGTCGCGCCCCCCGTGCCGCCGCCGACGACGACCAGCTTCGGATTGGCCGCCCGGGCGATGTTCGGGGCCAGCAGCGTGGCCGCGCCCGCTGCCATCGCGACCTTCATCGTTTCGCGTCTCGAAAAGTCCATGGTGTCCTCCCGGTCAGTCGTCTTCTGAATATTGCGCGGCGAAATAGGCCGATAATGCCGCCAGTTCCTCGTCGCCCAGCGAGCGCGCCACGTTTTCCATCACCGCGTTCTCACGGGCGCGCGAGGCGTATTCCGCCATTGCCTCGCGAAAGTATCCCGGCGCGATCCCGGCGATGGGCGGCACGCCGCCCGCCCCGTCCGGCGCGTGACAGGCGGTGCATTCCTGCACCAGATACGCGCCGTAATCCGCATCGCCCGGCGTGCCGTCCGCCATGGTCGCCGCCCGTGCATCGGTCCATTCCGCCTCCTCGTCAGCCTCGGCAAGGCATGCGGGGGCCGACGCCGCCACCAGAACGGCGGCGACCCGGATGTTTCGCAGGATCGACATCCTCAGTTCCGGACGGAGGGCGTCTCGACCGGCAGGCCCTGGCCCCGGTAGCCGAGATACAGTTCCAGCGCGAGAAACTCCTCGCCCCCGCGCTCGAACGGGGTGGCGCGGATATTGTCCATGCAGCCCTTGAACCGGCGGTGCAGCGACCCGACGCCCTGCCACTTGAAGCGATAGGTAGGGAAGCCGTTCGTCTGGCCCTGGCTGAGATGGTCGGCGCGGATGTACTGGCCGTAATAGTCCTCGTGGCAGTTCGAACAGGCCATGTCGAGCTGGCCGAACCGCTGGTAGTACAGTTCCTTGCCCTGTTCGAAATACGGGGCCGCGTCGCCGTCGATGGCGACGTTGACCTGTTTGCCACGGTCGGCATTGCGGACCAGGATCGTCATGCCCAGCATTTCGGGCTTGTCGTATTTCCACGCCTCGGCACCCATGCGCTCGGTGCGGCAATAGTTGATCTGGTTCTCGATATTCGACAGCACTGTCTCGCCGTCATGCTCGACCATCTTCGGATAGGTCGTGCCGACCCCCGCCATGCTGTCCTCCACATCCTCGTGGCAGGAGGCGCAGCTCTTGCCCTCGGTCCCGTCGACGGTGTCCCACAGCTCCGCCCCCTCGTCGAGCATCAGGTAGCCGGGATTCTCGAAATCGTCGGCCTGCAGCGAGCGCGTCTCGTCGGAGCGGAATTCGTAACCGGAGATGATCTCGTCCAGCGGGTGATCCGCATCCGCCGGGTCGATGACGGCATAGCTGTCGCGCAGTTCGGCGGCGGCATATCCGCCCAGGCCCATCAGGGCGACAAGGGCGGTCAACAGGGTAAATTTCTTCATGATGGCGATCCTTTCCCGCTCACTCGTCTTTCAGGGTGCCGAGATACGCGACGATATCCTCGACCTGCTGGGCCGTCAGGATGGTGCCGCCGAACTTGTCCGGCACGCGGTTCAGGCCGGCGGTGCGATAGAAGGCGGGCATGATCGTGTAGGGGTTCGCCGCCTTGGAATTCACGATCTGCGCGCGCAGTTCGCCGGAGGAATAGAGGCTGCCGACCCCGTCCAGCGGCGGGCCGATCTCGCCATGGAACTGCTGTTCGTCCAGCAGCGAGGTGACCAGATGGCAGGCGAGGCAGTTGCCCGCCTTGCGCCCGACGAACGCCTGCTTGCCGCGCGCCGGATCGCCCGGCTCGCCGGTCAGGGGCGTGGCGACCGTGCCCCCGACGATCCGGACGTCGCCCGGCGCGACATCGCCCGCCTGCGCCTGCGCCGTCGCCGTCAGCGAGAGCGCCATGAGAATCGGTGTTGCCAGTTTCAGCACTCGTCAGTCCTCCCCGTATGCGCGGCGCTTTGGTGCGCCTTTCGCGGGGACAGTGTTGTCTGGACAGATTGAAGAATTCAAGTCTTTATATGTGAACGACCGTGATTAGAGGTGATCGATGCGATTTCAGGGGATTTTCCGGGCCTTGGCGACGGCGGTGCTGGCCGGTCTTGCGCCGCCCGCACTGGCGGACGGGGCGGTCGAACTGGTGATGTTCGACCAGATCCATTGCGAATGGTGCGCGCAATGGGACGACGAGATCGGCGGCATCTATGCCGGAACCGACGAGGGCAAGGCCGCACCCCTGCGCCGGGTCGACATCCACGACGACCGCCCCAAAGACCTGAGCGGGATCAAGGGCGTCGTCTTCACCCCGACCTTCGTGCTGGTCGAGGGCGGGGCCGAACTGGGCCGCATCGCCGGGTATCCGGGCGCGGATTTCTTCTGGCCGATGCTGGGGAAACTGCTGGAAAAGCGGGCCGGGGCGCAGGACTGACGCTGGAGCATCCCGGACGATACGAGGATCGTCCGGGATGCTCTGTCTTCTCGTTTTGGCGCGTTTTCCGAGTCGGGCAATGGACCCGTTTCCCTTGAAAACGCTCTTATACAAACGGCCTTCATTGCTGACCATTCCAGAAGAATGCCCCTGCCCCGGATACCGATCCGGGGCCTTGTGGAGCGGTGCACTACTCGTCAAGGCCCTGCGGTGCGCCGTGCAGCGACTGCGCCCGGGGCAGAGCACCAGCTTCAAAGATGCGCCGACTTCTCCCGCCGGATCGTCCACACCAGGACGAAGCTGATCGTCATCAGCAGGAACCACGCCCCCAGCTTGCCCGGCGGCACGGGTCGCCAGCCCGCTTCCTGCGACGGATACAGCCATGTGCCGGTGATCGAGCCGATATTCTCGGCGATGTAGATCAGCACCGAGGCCAGCGCGAAGAAGGCGAGGAGCGGCACCCGGATGCCCCCCTCCCCGGACCGGGACCCGAACCGCGCCATCGTGGCCCCGTAGAGCAGCACGATGGCCGCGAACAGGCCGAGCCGGATATCCACGACATAATGATGCGTGTAGAAATTCGCGTAGATCGCCACGCCCAGCAGCATCGCGGCCCACAGCGGCGGCGCACGCTCCAGCCGCATGTCGGACAACCGCCAGAACCGCGCGATATAGCTGCCCACCGCCGAATACATGAACCCCGTGAACAGCGGCACGTTGCCGATGGCGAAGAACGCGGGTTCGGGGTAGTGCCACGAGCCGATGGCGGTCTTGAAGATCTCCATCGCCACGCCGACGACGTGGAAGACGGCGATCACCCCGGCCTCCCGCCATGTCTCGCGCCCCGTGGCCAGCAGCCAGACCTGCGCCAGCACCACGGCGACGAAGATGAAATCCGACCGGTATATCGGCCAGTCGTCCGACCATACCGCACTCGTTATCAGGATCAGCGCGAGGATGCCGATCCCGAACACCGCCGCGCGGGCCTGCAAAACGACGAAGCGCCGGAGCGCGTTCATCGCACCCATTGTAAAGGCTCCCCACTGCTCCGGGCGACGTACGCGACGTGCAGCGGCCGGGGCCTCGCAGAATGGTGCGCTGACCATCCAGACCCCGGGTCTTCGCCCGGGGCAGAGCGGTAATTGTTCAGGACAATCGGTATCATAAGGCGTTCACCGCCCTTCGAAGGACGGCATCCGCTTTTCGAGGAACGCGGTCGTCCCCTCCAGAAAATCGCGCGTCCCCGCCGCCTCACCCTGCCCTTTCGCCTCCACCGCCATCTGCGCGCTCAGGTCGTTGTCGAGGCTGGCGCGCATCGCTTTCCGGATCAGCGAGAAGGAGCGCGTCGGTCCCTTGGCCATCGCCCCGGCGAGCGCGCGCGCTTGCGGCATCAGCTCGGCATCGGGGACGGCCTTCCAGATCAGGCCCCAGTCGGCGGCGCGCTGGCCGTCCACCGGTTCGGTCGTCAGGGCCATGCCCATCGCGCGGGAGAGGCCGACCTGTCTTGGCAAAAAGTATGTCAGCGCCACATCCGGCATCAGGCCGATGCGGGCAAAGGCGATGACGAATTGCGACCCCTGCCCCGCGACGACCATGTCGGCCAGCAGCGCAAGGCTGGCCCCCGCCCCCGCCGCCGTGCCGTTGACCGCCGCGATGACGGGGATGTCGCAATCGAGGATGGCCCGGGCCATCGGCTCGTATTCCTCGCGCAGGGTGCGCTCGACATCGGGGATACCGGTTTCCGTCTCGCCCAGATCCTGGCCGGAGCAGAAGCTGCGCCCCTCCCCCGTCAGCAGGATCACGCGCGCCTTCTCCGCCTGCGCCCGTTCGACCGCGTGCTTCAGTTCGGAACGCATGGCGGCGTTGAGGCTGTTGAGGGTATCGGGCCGATCCAGCGTGATCTCGGCCACATCGCCCGCGAGGACGTAACGGATGACGGTATACTCGGCCATGAGGCGCGCTCCCTGTGCAATGTCCGGCCTACGGATAGCAGACGGGGGGCGGGGTGCAAGGGTGACGCGGGGGGAGGAGATTTCCCCCTGCCCCGGACTTGATCCGGGGCCTCGATGGTCAGCGCACCATTCGGCGCGGTCCCGGGTCTTCGCCCGGGACGGGGTGCTCTGCCCCTACCGCATCGCCAGCGAATCCGCCCGCACATCCCCCGGCCTGACCCCGCGCAGCAGGATCGAGCCGCCGCCCTTGCCCAGCGGGATCAGCGTGCCCGCCTTGTCGGCCCGCGCGCCGCGCAGGACGGCGGCGGGGTCGCCCAGCGAGGGCGGAAAGGCGAGGCGGTCGGTGCCGGGGCGGAAATCGACGATCTCCAGCCGTCCGACCGGGGCGGGGCCGCCGGTGGCCAGACGTCCGGTATAGAACGTGTCGGCCCCCGGCCCGCCGGCGGCGACGGTGATGCCGCCCTCCGCCACGATCCGGTCGTCCCCGCGCCCGCCGGACAGCAGGTTGAAGCCTCCGCCCCCCGCGATGGTGTCGTCGCCGTCCAGCCCCGCGACGATGTCGTTGCCGCCGCCCCCGAGGAGCGTGTCCGCTTGCGGCCCCCCCGCGAACAGTTCGTTGCGCTCGCCCCCCTGCACCCGGCCATCCACCGCGCGGTGGTCGGCGAGGGCCAGTGTCGTGCCGTCGGGAAAGACCGGGACGATTCCCCATTTCGGATGCGCGCCGAAGCCGTCCTTGCCGCGATGCATCGCCGTCGTGTTGCGCACGAGGGTCGCATAGGCCTCCGCCATCAGCGGATCGGCGAAGCTGCCCACCAGCGACGCATAGCCCGCCCGGCCCTGGGCGGCGAAGTTCCACGCCTTGTCGTGGTCCCCCGTCTGGGATGCGGGGCGCGCCTCGTAGCGGCCATCGCGGATATTCGCCTGCGCCACCTCGCGCCATGTCGCATGGGGTTTGCCGGTGCTCGTATCGCCGTAGAGGGTCTTGTACCCCGTCGACCACATCGGGTTGAAATCGGCGCGCAGGAACCGGTTGAGCAGATAGGGCCGCATGTAGCCGAACACCGCCCCGCTCTCCGCAAAGCCCATCCGCGCGGATTGTCCCAGCGCCGAGGTGAAGAAATCCTGCTGCCAGTTCGAGATCACGCCCTTGGGGTTCGCGCCCTTGATCCAGCCTGCGGTTTCATAGCGGGCGGGGCCGCCGAGGTCGTCGTCCTTGGGATATTCGCGCGCATACCATGCGAGGCGCGAGCGCAGTTTACTGTCCAGATACCGCTTCAGCGGATGCGCATCGGGGGTGATCCACGCGGCATAGCCATGGGTGCGGTTGACCCAGGCCTGCCCGCGCACTTCCTCGTTGCTCAGCGACCCGACCGCGCCGTTGCGATAGCCGGGGCGGGGGTTGTAGGCGAACAATCCGGCGGCGACCTGCGCGTGCAGTTCATCGAGGAAATGCCGGTCGCCGGAGATGAGATACGGCACGTAGGTCAGGTCCGGCTGGTGCGCATTGTCGACCTTCCAGCCATCCACCTTGGTCTTGATCGGGCCATGGCCGTTCGCGCCTTCGGTCGCGCGGTAATCCATCCAGAACTTCGGGTGGGCATCCAGTGTCGGGGCCATCTTCGTCTTCGGATCGCGCAGGTGCCACGGCACCGCCCCGGCGGCTTCGGCGGTCTGCATCATCGCGTAGCGGTGCTGCGGCGACTGGGTGCGCAGCCAGGCCAGCGTCCATTCCGGCACCAGCCCCAGATCGCCGCGCCCCCCGGTGGTGGGCATCGCCTTTTGAATCAGGGCATTGCCGAAGGGATCGATATCGGACTCGGCCAGCTTCTTGGGCCACTTGTCCAGATACGCCCGGTCGATCCGCAATTCGGGGTCGTAGGCGGGCACGGCCCCGGTCGCGATCATGTAGGGGTAGTCGTAGGCCACATGCGCGCCGGACGGTTCGGCCCCGGCCCAGACGATCTCGCGCCAGTTGGCGTAGCGGCGGTGCGTGACCTTGCGCTCCACCATCGTCTGCCCGCTCATGCGGATGGCATAGCCGTAGGCGATGTCGAGATTGTTCGTCTCGGTCATCGAATCGTTGTGCATCGAGACGGAGGTGCGCACGGCCCCGTCCGCCAGCGCGCGAATATCGAAGATGGCGGTCAGTTGCGGCGTCAGCTTGCGTTCGACGCGGATTTCGGAGGCGAGCGGTCCCTGTAGCCAGCGGGCCGGGTCGGTGGTGACCGCCTGCTTCACGAGGGTCGCGGTGTCCAGCGTCACCTTGCGCCCGCCGAAATCGAACACGACCGTCAGATTATAGCCGCGCGACAGGATGCTGCGGATATCCAGCGGGTCGCCCCCCGGCGCGGTATCGGCCACGCGCAGGGCCAGTTGCGCCGCCGACCCGCCCGGATTGCGCAGCGAGAGAATCGCATGGCGGACCGACCCGTCGGGGTGGCGCGCCTTCACGTCCGTCTGCACGGGCAGGCGCTTGCCGCCGATATCGGCCACCAGCGCCTTGCCCTTCGGCCAGTCGCCCTTGCGGAAGACCTGCCCGAAGGTCGTCACCCGCCCTTCCTGGCCGCGCAACCCGTCGAGGCGCACGCCGACCACCGCATCGGCCCCGCGCGGGCGCTCGACCTCCATCGCGCCGACATTGGGCGACAGGCGCGACAGGAATCCGCCATCGGCATGGGCGAGCGCCGTCGTGGCGAGGGTGGCGACAACGAACAGGGCGAGGGGGCGGCGCATCGCGAGCATCCTTCTTGCAGGCAGAGGGTATCCGGACCCCCCGCGAGGGGCCAAGGCAGCGCGACAATGGCACCGGAGTCTTCAGAAATGCTCAACCGCCGCCGTTTATCGTGGTGTTCACATCCCCGCGATTCGGCGCGGATTGCGATCATAGGACGGGAACGCGCCATGCTCAGGATATCCGGACATTCGGTGAGGATATCGGTCCTCGTCCTCGCCGTGATCGAGGCGCTGACGGTCTATGCCGCCATCTTCCTGATCGCGACGCTGGTGGTCCACTCGCCCGACGGTCCCTCGGGCCTGACGAGCGCGGCGGCGCTGCCGGCCCTGCTGACCATCGTGTTCATGCTGGCGCTGGGCATCTACGAACCCGATGCCCGGGCCAATCTGGCCACCATGACCGAGCGGCTGGGCGTGGCCTGCGTCATCGGGGCGGGGCTGGGCTTCGGGATCGTGTATCTCTTCGGGGATATCTGGGTCTCGCCGCTCTATGCCATCGCCTGCGCGTCCTTCTCCTACGGCGCGGTGACCGTCGCGCGGTACGTGTTCGGGCGGGTGCTGCGCTTCGTGCCGTTGCAGCGGCGCATCCTCGTGATCGGCGACCGGGCGGCGGGCGAGGCGGTGCGCGCGGTGGCCAGGTCCGGCTCGAACGGCGGCGACGTCATCGGCACCGTCGACAATGCCGATGCGCAGGCGGGGCTGCTGGTCCGGGCGCGGGCGATGGACATCTCGGAGATCATCGTCGCCGACCGCACCGCGCCCCTGCCGGTGACCGCCCTGCTCGACTGCAAGGCCGCCGGGATCCGCATCCTCGATTCGCTGGATTTCGGCGAGATGGAGACGGGCAAGGTCGATCTGGAGAACCTGTATCCGGCCCGCTTCGTCTTCGCGCGCAATACCGGGTATTCGCCCTGGTCGATGCATGCCAAGCGGTTCCTGGATATCGGCGTGTCGGGGCTGGCGCTGGTGGTGCTGTCCCCCGTGCTGCTGGGGGCCGCGCTGGCCATCCGGCTCGACAGTCCGGGCGGGGTCTTCTACCGCCAGACGCGCACGGGGCTGAACGGCGCACCCTATGATATCGTGAAATTCCGCTCGATGCGCTCGGACGCCGAAGTCGGCGGCAATCCGCAATGGGCGCAGCAGAACGACAGCCGCGTCACCCGGGTGGGCCGCTTCCTGCGCCAGACCCGCATCGACGAACTGCCCCAGATCCTCAATATCCTGCGCGGCGAGATGAGCCTGGTCGGTCCCCGCCCCGAACGCCCGTTCTTCGTGGAGAAGCTGGAGGAGAGCCTGCCCTTCTACGCCGAGCGCCACCGCGTGAAGCCGGGCCTGACCGGCTGGGCGCAGATAAAGTACCGCTACGGCGCGACGGAGGAAGACGCCGCCGAAAAGTTGCGCTACGATCTGTACTACGTCAAGAATTTCAACGTCCTTCTGGACATCTTCATCATGATGCGCACCGTCCGCGTGGTCCTGTGGCCCGACGGGGTGCATTGAGGGGAAACCCATGCACGGCAAGCCCAGCATCTGCGTCTATTGCGGTTCCTCCCCCGGCAGGGACGGGGCCTATATGGCCGCCGCCGACGCACTGGGGCGCAGCATCGCGGGGCGCGGGGCGCGGCTGATCTACGGCGCGGGGGACAACGGGTTGATGGGGGCCACCGCCCGCGCGGCCCTGGCGGCGGGGGGCGAGGTGATCGGCGTGGTCCCCGATTCGCTGGCCGGGATCGAGGGGCGCACGGACACGAACACCACCCTGATCCGCACCGAGACGATGCACGAGCGCAAGAAGGTGATGTTCGCCAATGCCGACGCCTTCATCGTCCTGCCCGGCGGCCCCGGCACCCTGGACGAAACGATCGAGACGCTGACTTGGCGGCAACTCGGCCTGCACGAAAAGCCCCTCGTCTTCGTGGACACCAACGGCTACTGGACCCGCCTGCTCGACCTGTTCGCCCACTTCGCCGGGGAGGGATTCATGCACGACCGGTTCCACGGGTTCTACGCGGTCGCGAAGACGCCGGAAGAGGCGGTGGAGTTGGCGGTGGGGTGAG
>ENA-ORXC01000449-ORXC01000449.1-marine-metagenome-genome-assembly--contig:-NODE-449-length-29981-cov-13.732343_pt1 | contig 29981 bp, 26 predicted proteins | sample MGYA00237865_ERZ511478 | MGnify/ENA metagenome assembly ERZ511478
CGAAAGGTTTCCTTACTACCGCACTACGCTTAGCCAAAACGTTAGTTACAATTAGGAAGAATGAAATTAAGTACACTTTACATTTTTTACACTATTGCAATCTGTTTTGCTCTTGCCAGTTTGACTTTCCATATTCTCACTTATTTCCCCAACTTAAAGACTACTGACACTTCAATAACATTTTTACTTGGAGTAGCCATTTTCCCCTCTTTTATCACTGGAATTAAATCAACACAAAAACTAGTGGATAAAAACAATCCTATGGGAATGTGGAAAGATGTTTTGAAAGGAACTCCTTATTATTTAAAAGTTCTAATCATCTTAATTATTCCTTATGTATTTTTCAATTTCTTTTACTCACTAATGTATCTGACTGAAGGATTAAGTGCTGATAGACTGAACGATATTTATATCTTGACTAGCAAAGGAAAAACTGTACGAGAAATCACGGAAATAGAATACTTTAAATACATAGCATACGAATTCAGAGGAATATCTGGTCATTTCATTTTGTTTCAGCTTATTTCAATTGCTTTAATAAGTTCTGCCATTAATATTAATAAAGGACAAACAGCAACCAAAAAACAAGAACATATTAGGACTTAATTTTAGACGTAAAAAATAAAACTGTAACTAACACTGTATATGACAAATAGGGCGTTCAGTGGTTAGCGAAAGTTCGGTGCAATTTACAAACACCGCCAAATCGTTGATTTGGCTTTTAATATGAATGAGATAAAAACAAAATACAACGCTTTGGCTCAGTACAAAATTGAAAATTTATCGCTTTCTACTACCCTACTTGCCATATACTAAACGTTCTGTACGATTTTTAAATGACCAAAATTAACAAGCTGACTTTCGGAATACTATTTTGTTTGCTGTCTTGTGGAGCTTCTAAGAAATTAGAAAAACAGAGCTCAAATCAAACAAGTGAAATGAAAAAAATACTAAAGGACTTATTCCAAAAGTCGTTGACTACAAAAGACAATAATAATTTCACTACCCAGCAAATACAAAATAATTGGATAGGAAATATTCCAGCAACCCAGAAAGAAATTGAGGAGACAGAATCAAGACTTGGAATTAACTTACCCGCTGATTATAAAGAATTTCTAAAAATAGTGAACGGATATCCGACTTATAATGACGCAGTTGAACCGAGTTTTGAAAAAATAAGTGAAATTCAATATTTAAGAGATTTTGAGCCAGTAACAATTCAAATTTGGAAAGAAACAGGCAACGATGATATAGTAAAAGAATTAAAAAAAAGTATAGTTGTAGCAGGAAAGCATGAAGAACAATGGTTTCTTTTAATACCGCCAATCGGCGAAAATGATAGATGGAAATATTGGAAATTTGCTAGTTGGATTCCAGGAGAAATTGAATATAAGAATCTTACAGAATACTTTTCAGCAACGGCAAATGGAATTGAATAAAAAACTTTACACAACCAGCGCTGGTTCACATTATGGCGGGCTATTCTGCCGAATAATTCCGCAACAAAACCATAGCCTAAACGTTGGCTCTTAATTACTATTCTTAGGTAAACTCTTGTTTTCTCAATCAACTTCTGTATTCATATTTGTTTCCCTATATATTATAAAATTTACGAAATTCTTTACTTAAGTAATTCGTAGTTTTGCTCTTCAATTTTTAATTTATGAACTATCAAGATGTATTTCTTGTTTTCTGGGAACAAGTAACAGAAAGTGTAGAAAAAGGTGATTTTGCGAAATTAACCATGGCAAAAACCATAGGTAAACCTAATCTGAGAAATATATTTGTAAGACCAATTTATTCTGAAGACGGCTTTAAAGTCTTACTTAAATTTCGTTACAGATCTAGAGAAACCGAAGATCAAACCGAAGAACTTACTTTAGATGAGGCTTTTATCATTTTAAAATCACATCTTAAAACATCTTTCTCAACAGTTCTATTATTCACCACAACAAAAGACGTGCTTTTAAAAGTTAATAAAAAGGGGGCTGCAAGCTTTACTGAAAACCCTCCTACTTTCAGCGATATAACTCAGGCTAAGATTGACGATTAGAATAGCCAATAAAAACGGGACTTTATTGAGTAAATACGTTTGTTTACCAAGTGTATTCTGGTGGTTGAATATTATTCATTCTAAGATATAAATTTGCTTTAGCCCTGTGGTTGGTCATATGATCTTGCACATAAAAAAAGGCAAATGCCCTACTCACGGTATTACCACTATGATACATTACACAAGACTCATCCAATTGTTCCTGTTCTATGGTTCCAATTACATTAGTGGTATAAGCAAACCCATTTTGTAACAATTCAATAATCTCAGTTTTCGTCATCTTTGTAGCATCAGGAGTATTGGGTTTTACTTCCATTCCTTGCACATAACGTTTTGTAAGTAGCTCCACTGTATATCCAATATGTACCATTTGCTCACCAAAAGACTTACTTACAGGTGTTGGTTTATATGAATATAGTTCTTCTGGCATTGCTTTGGCAACATCTAATGAGTGTTCACTAGCTGCAATCCAAACAGCTAAATACGTTTTAGTAAAGGGAGTTTTAGGAACTATTTCAGTTTGTCCATAAGTTATAACCGTACAAAAAAGGGCAGCTAATATTAAAACTAAATTTTTCATAATGATAAAAGTTAAACGATTCTACAAGATATATATAAGCTTTTTAGATTCTAATAAAATTTTAAAAGTTTGAATTTCAATGAACTAGAATCTCTTTAAAACTTAATAGTAAAATCGATGTAAGGAATTGAAAGATTTACAAAAAAAACAGACAGACCTGTCTGTATTTAAATGGTTTTTATATATTTGCAGTATGAAACATAGTGAAGTAAAAAATAGAATTACTGAAACAGCCTCATTTTTATTTTATAAAAATGGGTATAATTCTACGGGTATAAACCAAATTATTGCCGAAGCTGGGATTGCTAAGGCTACGCTTTACAGTCATTTTAAATCTAAAGAGGAGATATGTTTGGCATATTTACAATATAAAAACATCAATTTTCTTGAAGATTTTGAAAAGTTTACCACATCAAAATCAAAAGGGAAAAATCAAATACTAGCTATATTTGATTTCCTTCAATTGTTTTATCAAGATAAAGATTTTAATGGGTGTTGGTGCATTAAAACCGTTTCAGAAATACCAAAGGATAATGAGCTCATTAGACAAGAAATTCAGTCTCAGAAAAACAACTTTATATCACTTATAACAAAACTGATCACAAACAATCTTGAAAACATAAAAAACGAGCAAATTAGTTCACTTGCAAGACAAATCTATTTACTATATGAAAGTGCGGTGGGCGAAAGTCATCTACATCAAGAAGATTGGCCAATAATTGAGTCTAAAAATTTATGTGAAAAAATAATAGCATAAAAAAATTTACTTGAACACAGACAGACTTGTCTGTCTATTATTATTTCTTCTAAATGAAAAATAAAAAAACTTTAAAAGCTTATTCAAAAATAGAATTAGGTGAATTCTCAAATCTGACAGAAAGTATATTTCAACCAAATCCAGATTTTAAACTTGTTGGTAAAAAATTTATAAAAGATGAATTAGGCTTATCCAGTGCAGAAATATCTTTTAATACCATGGCAGCGAATACGGCTGTTCCTTTTCTTCATAAACACCAAGAAAACGAAGAAATATATATCGCAATTAAAGGGAAAGGACAATTACTTCTAAATGATAGTTATGTAGCTATGGAAGAGGGAACAATTGTAAGAGTGGCTACAGATACAGAAAGAGCTATTAGAAATAATTCAAATGAACCTTTCACTTTTATCGTAATACAAGCCAAAGAAAATTCATTAAAAGGAAGCACTATTTCTGACGGATACGGAATTGAAAAAAAACCAAATTGGAATTAATTAATAATTAAATATAATGGAAGAATTTAAAAACAAAGTAGCCTTGGTTATTGGCGGAACAAGTGGAATTGGTAAAGCTACAACAAATGCCTTGTTAGAAGGTGGCGCAACTGTACATGTTGTAGGAAGAAATACCGATAAAATAGCTGATACTGCTAATTTGGTTAAGCATACAGCAAACATATCCAATACAACAGAAGTCGATGCTTTAATAGCTAAAATTGATGGTTTGGACAACTTGGATTATTTGGTAAATGCCTCAGGAATTTTTGGACCTAAGCCATTCCTAGACCATACAATGGAAGACTACAACTCATATTTAGACTTAAATAGAGGTTTCTTTTTTATCACGCAAAGTGCTGCTAAAAAAATGAAAGCTACCAATGGGGGATCTATTGTAAATGTAGGATCTATGTGGGCAAAACAAGCGGTTAAAGCAACACCTTCTACCGCTTACTCTATGCAAAAAGCAGGTTTGCATTCGCTAACGCAACATTTAGCTATGGAATTAGCTGACGATAACATTCGTGTAAATGCGGTATCTCCTGCATTAGTAAACACACCTGTATATCATGGTGTATTTGGAAGCGAAGAAGCTGCCAATGAAGCATTGGTTGGTTTTAACGGTTTTCACCCAATAGGACGTTTTGGTGAGTCGGAAGATATTGCCAATAGTATCGTCTTCTTATTATCTGACAAAGCTGCTTGGGTAACAGGTGCTATTTGGGATACTGACGGTGGTGTTATGGCCGGTAGAAACTAAAAACATACAAACAGAGTCATAACCTGTAGCAATATTGGTTATGACTTTTTTATTCACTTTTCTCAAACTTAATATGAGACTTCAATTTAAATAATGAAAAATATAGTTTTAGCCTTAAGCATCCTTTTACTTTTGTTTTCTTGTCAAGAGCAAATACCTTTAGAAACAAATAACAATAAGAGTACGCTACCCACTTCCAAAAAAAATAAAAAAACAACTTTAAAATATAAAACACTAGAAGTTAACGGAATTAACATTGCCTATAGAGAAGCTGGTGATAAAAATAATCCAACCATTGTTTTGCTACATGGTTTTCCGGCTTCTTCATATCAATACAGAAAAGTATTAACGCAATTATCAAACGAGTATCATTTAATTGCTCCTGATTATCCGGGTTTTGGTAATAGCGATTTTCCAGATGCTGAAAACTTCAGTTACACCTTTGATAATATAGCAACGGTGGTAGCATTATTTTTAAAGCAAAAAAAAATTGATTCTTATGCCATTATGATTCAAGATTACGGTGCTCCAATTGGGTTTAGATTAGCCACAGCACATCCCGAAAAAATTACGGCAATAATAAATCAAAATGGTAATGCTTATGAAGAAGGTTTAGGTGAAGCATGGGCTGGAATAAAAGCACTTTGGAAAAACAGAACTAAAGAAAACGAAGATGCCTTATTACCTGCATTTTCATTAGAAGGTTTAAAATGGCAATACACGCACGGTGTAAGAGATATTGAAACTATAGACCCTGACACCTATAATTTAGATTTTTTGAGATTGTCCAGACCAAACGCTCATGCCGTAAATTTAGATTTGTTTTATGATTATCAAAATAATGTAAAACTATATCCTAAATGGCAGCAATATTTGAGAGATCACCAACCACCGTTATTAATAGTTTGGGGTAAAAATGATGCGTTCTTTCCTGAAAGTGGAGCCGAAGCTTTTAAAAAAGATGTAAAAAATATAGACTACCATATTTACGATACCGGTCACTTTGCTTTAGAAGAAGACGGTGATGCTATAATAGATAACATTAGGGATTTCATGAGAAATCAAAACATATAGAACTTACGAATGAAAAAACTTGCCATAATTTTATGTATTACTACCGCTTTGTTAGGATGTAAGAATTCATCTATAAAGTCTAAAACCGCGTTCTTTTTACCACCGGCTACAACTTATAATCATATAGAAATTGATAGTGTAAAACTATTTTATAGAGAAGCGGGAGATAAACATAAACCCACTATAGTTCTGCTACATGGCTACCCATCATCGTCTCATTCTTATAGAAACTTAATACCTATGTTGGCGACGCATTATCATGTTATTGCACCAGATAATTTAGGCTCGGGTTACAGCACGCATTTAGATCCGGAAACTACAACTTATACTTTTGATTTGTTAGCGACTTATACAGAGAAATTAATTGATACACTTCAACTTAAGAACTATGTAATGTATATGCAAGACTTTGGTGCACCTGTAGGATATCGTTTAATGATGAACAACCCTAAACGTATAGAAGCCCTAATTGTGCAAAATGCAAATGCTTATTTAGATGGTTTAACGCCCAATAGACAACATTTTTTTAGAACGGCACAGACAGATTCATCACAAGCAAAGCATGATTTTTTATATGGTTTTACAAGTGAAGACGCCATAATAAACAAGCAGTATTTGTTTGATATAGACACTACAAATATCAATATTCAAAGTCCAGATGCTTGGACACACGATTTGGCATTTCTAAAATCTAAAAAAGACAGGGATATTCAAGTGCAGTTATTTAAGGATTATAATACCAATTTAATACAGTATCCTAAATGGCAAAGGATGTTGAGAGAAAATCAACCAAAAACATTGATTGTATGGGGGAAAAAAGATTTAAAATTTAATGCCAATGGTGCAAAAGCTTATTTGAGAGATTTACCCAATGCCGAATTACATTTATTGGATGCAGGTCATTTTGCGGCTGAAGAAAAAACAAGGGAGATTGCGAAGTTGATTTTAGATTTTTTGTCTACTAATGAAATAGAATAACTATTAAAAACTTAGAAAAATTATTTTAGGAGAATAGATTCTGTATCAGACTCCTTAAGCTTTTTTTAAAATTTATCTTACGATCATCCAGGAAATAATAAAATTCACCTTCGTATTAAACACATGGTTTCATGAATAGAATGCTGAATTATATTAAGTATCCAATTACAAATTATTAATAAGAAATAACCAATATAAATACAAGGCTCTTAAAGTGTCATTAGTATTGATATACTATAACCTAAACTTAAATTTTGGTGCAGTATGTACGTGTTGTAAAATAGAGTACCCTAATTTTAATATTTAATGCCATTGTAAATTGCCATAGCATACTTATCAACTACTTTTTTTAAAATTTTAAACCCTCCCTTTACCTGTAAACATTCAGTTTAAAATTACCAATACCTTGCGTCTCCAACTGACCTAAGTCAGTCTTTCTTATTTAAACTAAAACTAATTTTGTTTTAAATAGAGAAATATGAAAATAAGATAAAAATAGACAAGGAGAATAGTCTTGGTTTTAGTTGTCAAATGAAATAAACTATTGGCAAATTATCAATTAATCTACCGTTCATTACCTATGCATACCGCAAAAAAATGGCAAGCTTAACAAGTAAATACTATTCTCAAACAAAAAAATGTGTTGCTTAATATTTTATTGATTTTTTTAATAAAATACTGATATACAATACATTAAAAATTATTTATTTAAATATACATTCTTTAAAAAGTCCAAAAAAATACCTCTTGTGGTTTGTTTATTCCTATAAGATCCAAAAAAAAATAATCGCTGCCGACCATGCACGGCTCTTTATTTTAAAAAATATTTGAACTTAAAATTGAATTTTATACAACAACTTATTTCTAAACCTATTAAATCTTTAATTAACAAAATATAAACTATGGATAATTCTAAAATTTATTTAAACGGATTAGGATTAGGCTCTTTATCTGCAGCTGTTTACTTAGTACAAAAAGCTGGTTTTAAACCAGAAAACATTCACATTTTCGAAAAAAATTCTGATACGGATTTAGTAGGAGGATCAATGGATGCATCTTACGAAATTATTGACGGAAAACCTGTTTATATAATGAGAGGAAGCCGTATGTACGAGGATAAAGTATATTGTTGCACCAAAGAGTTTTGGTCATTAATTCCTTACGACGAACTTGGCACTTGCTTGGATGATTATAAGCGAAATCGCGAAGAATGCAGGGTAGACACCGTGGTTAGATTATTACATGCAAATGGGGAAAAAGACACCGGACATGACCTTGGATTAGGTCCTATTGAAACGCTTCAAATGGCTAGGTTAATAGAAATACCAGAATCTAAGATTCCGGCAGATGCTAAAATTACAGATTACTTTAGCGAAGATTTTTTCAAGAGTAATTACTGGTATATGTGGCGTGCTCTTTTTGCTTTTCAACCATGGCACTCCGCAATAGAGATGAAGCGCTATATGAAACTATTCTACCACCGTATGTCCGATATGGAGAAAATGACCTCATTAGAACGTACACGTTACACCAATTACCACTCGTTCATCCTTCCCGCTATTAAACTCATAACAAAAAAAGGAGTTCAAATACATTATAACACTTGTATTACAGATGTTGACTTTAATGAAAGTGGTGATAAGCGCTGGGTAGAACGCTTACATTTAAAAACTGCAGAAGGTAAGATATTGGATCCTATAGAGGTTAGACCACAAGACAAAACATTCTTGACAATAGGCTCCATCGTTGCAAATCACTCTTATGGTTCTCATGACACACCTGTATCAACAACACCCGTAGAAAAACCAGGAGAAGCATATGAGTTATGGAAAAATATAGTGGCAAAACAGGCTGACCTTGGTAGACCTGATCGCTTTTTACGTGACGTATCACTTTCTAGAATGATGCACTTTACCGTAACCTTTAGGGGCAACCTCTTTGAAAGAAAATTTCAATGGTTAGTTGAACGACAAATGGGAAGACAAAGCCCCTTGCCTCTAACTCAATCTCCATGGATTATGCACGTACACACCTACCGCCAACCCTTTTTTCCTACTCAATCCGCAGATACCTGTGTAATTTGGGTTTCTGCACTTGGTGAAGATAAAATGGGACAATTTGTAAAAAAACCAATGTATGACTGTACTGGAAAAGAAATTTTAGAAGAGCTTTTAGGACATCTATGGGGAGATTTAAACGAAGATGAAAAAGCAGAACTTTTAGAAACATCTTACTGTGTGCCCTGTAGACTACCATACGGTATCTCTCAGTTTTTACCCAGAACGGAAGGTGACAGACCTCCTGTTGTACCAAAAGGATCTCAGAATTTCGCACTTTTAGGTCAATTTGTTGAAATTCCAGACGGAATAGTTTTCACTACTGAATATAGTGTTCGTGGAGCAATATTAGCCATTAACCAATTAGTAGACCCATCAATAGAGCCACCTAAAATGTACTTTGGGCAGAACCATTTATGGGATAACTTAAAAAATGCCAAAGCTGTTTTAAGTTAATGATTAAACCTATACTATCTTTAAATCAACGGGGCTTTTCCGTTGATTTAAAGATTTTTATGTACAAAGACAAAAGCCTTATCTTATGATAAAGATGCTTTAAATGTACCCGAAGAATTAATTGGGACTACATTACAACTTACCAAAAAATTGAACGAATATACTTTTCTTCTTTCTCAATATATCATAATCTTCTATAGATTACACTTGCAACCGCATAGCCATTGCTAAGTTTTCTTCTGAAACAATTTAAAATTTAAGAAATACCAGATTAAGAGAATATCAAAAGCTTAGTTTTTGAATAAAGATCATTTGTCTGTGTATAAAAAATCATTAATTCGTATTTTAGTTTTCATACTGGCATTATACCATCAAAACCCTCTAAATTATAAATATGAAACCAAAGAAGTCAATACTAAGATTATGTGTTTTTATTCAATTAATTATAGGGATGACCTACATACATGGTTATGGCCAGAACAATACTAAAATGGGAAATACTACGGAAATTGCCTTTATAATGTTTGACAATTATGAAACATTAGATGTTTTTGGTCCGGCAGAAATTTTTGGGCGCCTAGTAGACAAATACACGCTTAAATTTTATTCATTAGAAGGCGGCGTTATTACCAATAGGCATCGCGTACCAATTATGACAGAAAAATTAGAAACTATCACAAAACAACCTGAAATAATTTTGGTTCCTGGTGGTTTAGGTACGAGAAAAGAAGTAGATAATACTCAACTTTTAAATGAAATAAAAAAACTTTCTTCTGAGAGTGATTATGTGCTATCTGTATGTACAGGTAGTGCACTTCTTGCCAAAGCAGGACTTTTAGATGGTAAACAAGCAACTTCAAATAAAAGAGCGTTTTCATGGGTAGAATCTCAAGGTGCAGATGTAGACTGGGATAAAAAAGCCAGATGGAAAATTGATGGTAAATATTACACCTCTTCTGGAGTTAGTGCTGGTATGGATATGGCATTAGGGTTCTTAGCAGATAGGCATGGTGTAGACTTTGCAAGAAAGGTCGCTAAAGAAATTGAATACAACTGGACCGAAGATAAAGATAACGACAATTTTGTAGCGGAATAATCATGTCTAATAATATAGCATAAGTTGCTAATAGGTAACCTATCTTGAAGTAATAAACCAACTATGAATAAAATTCTACTTCTAATTGTTTTTATAACGGTAAACACATATTCACAGAACAAAAGATTAAGAGATTATGGTATTGAAGTAGGTGTTTTAAAAACCGGTATTAATAACGCTATTACAGACGTTGAAGATGTAACTGTTGGTCATACCACTTTAATCATAGGTGATAGTATTAGGACTGGAGTCACTGCGATCCTACCCCACTCTGGCAATCTCTTTCAAAAAAAATCACCCGCCGCCATATACTTAGGAAATGGCTTTGGAAAATTAGCGGGCTATTCTCAGGTCAAAGAACTTGGCAATATTGAAACCCCCATAATCCTAACCAATACTTTAAGCGTACCGGTTGCTTCAAATGCTTTAATTACCTACACTTTAGAAAACGAAGAGAACCAAAATGTACATTCCGTAAACTCCATTGTTGGGGAAACCAATGACGGTTATCTTAATGATATTAGAGGAAGACATATTAAAGAAGAACATGTATTAAGTGCCATAAAAAATGCTAAAGCAGGTAAAGTCGTTGAAGGGAATGTCGGTGCCGGCACAGGAACAATATGTTTTCAGTATAAAGGAGGTATAGGTACCTCTTCCCGTATTATCCCTGATGCATTTGGTGGTTATACTGTAGGTGTATTGGTACAGACAAATTTTGGAGGAGTCTTTGAACTAAACGGTGTGCCAATTGCCAAAGAACTAGATAATTACTCTAGAAATTTCACCTATGATGTAGACGGCTCTTGTATGATCGTAGTAATGACAGATGCCCCATTAAATGCAAGAAACCTTGAAAGGTTGGCAAAAAGAGCCATTATGGGACTAGCCAAAACAGGAGGAATTGCTTCTAATGGCAGTGGAGACTATGTGATAGCGGTTTCAACGGCAAAAGAGAATTTAATTCCTTATCAAAGTTCATCTTTGTTCAATGAGAAAAAAGAACTACGAAATAGCGCCATATCCCCTCTATTTTTGGGAGTGATCGAAGCTACTGAAGAAGCTATCCTTAATTCTTTATTAGCAGCAAAAAGTATGACGGGTAGAGATGGACATGAAATAAAATCCTTACCAATAGAAAAGGTACTTGAAATACTAAAAAAGTATAATAAATTAGGTTCTAATGAATAGCTGAATTAGAATAATGAAAACAAACTTCTCAAACATTATTTTCATGGTAATTTATCCTACCTTCATACTAATAACACCAATAATCCATAAATCCGCATTTAATTATAGTCATTAAAAAAGCCAAAATGAACTTAAAATATACATTAGGGTCTTTCTTAACCATACCGCTATTACCCATAATGTATTTTCAAGGTAAAAAGATTAAAAAAACTGTTCCACGTTTACCAGAAGCAAAAGGTATTAAAGGGGCTGCATTAGTTTCTTCTAACAAAACACTGCGGTTGCTTACTATTGGTGAAAGTACTATTGCCGGTGTAGGTGTTAAGACTCATAAAGAAGGATTTACAGGTTTCCTTGCCAATGAACTAGCGGCTTCTTTACAAACAAATGTAGATTGGAAAGTATATGCCAAAAGTGGTTACACGGCTAAAAAAGTAAATGACCATATTGTAGACCTTATTACAGAAGAAGCCATTGACCTTATTGTAATTGGTCTTGGCGGTAATGACGCTTTTGAACTGAACTCACCTAAAAAATGGAATAGAGACGTTCGTGAACTTATTAAAAGCATTAAAGGTAAATTTAGAGATGTACCTATTGTATTTACCAATATGCCTCCAATAAAAGAATTTCCCGCTTTTACAACGATCATAAAATTTACAATTGGCAATCTGGTTGATATGCTAGGTGAGGAATTAAACGGTATTGTAAAAGATTTTGACCAAGTGTATTACTATGCACTAAAGCCTTCTAGCGAAGATTATATAAAAAGATTCAATCTAAAAATAGAACCTTCTGAATTTTTCGTTGACGGTGTACACCCTTCAAAACGAACATATCATATCTGGGCAAAAGATATTTCAAACTTTATTACCCAATCAGAAGAAATTAAAAATAACTTAAACTATAAGCCGTAAACAATTTTTAGTCAATCTTAGAACTATTAAATGATGAAAAATCAGATACAGTTATTTTAAAAGATAAAAATGGCATTATTTAAAAAATCGGAACTAATTAATTACATATTAGCTCATCAATTATTCAGCTAAATAATGCTTTAACACTATTCTTAATAGGATACTAATTGAGTAATATTTAATTTTCAAGAAGATAATTCATAGATACTAATTTGAATTAATTCGAAAACAAAATTTCACCTAAAACAAAATTCAACAAAATATGGGCATATTTAAAAAACTCTTTGGAGTAGATACACCAAAAGATAAAACCGAAATAGACTCTTCTAAATTTAAAGAATTCAATAAAACGGACTATAACAACCTTAATGAGCTAATAGAGCAACATGCAGGACTGTCTTTTGAGAAGCAATTAGTTTTTGGAGATGTTATCGGTTCTAATGCATGGGAACTTGATATGGGAAAAGGAAATATCATATTTGGCGATTTAGACTTTCCCATTCAAATAATTGGCTCCCTTTCATTTAATGATAGCTCTTGGATGTGGGGATGGGCAAACGCAAAGAGTGGCATGCCAGAAAACCTATTGGTTCAATCTAACCAACTTAAAGAAATAGGACAAGATAAAGGCATAAAAGAATTAACTGATGGTCATTTTAATGTTGCAGAAGGCTTTGAACATAAAATAGGGATGATGGCTTGTGGTCTATTTAAATGTAAAAGTTATTACTGCGCCAATTACGGTCAAGGTACTCTTGTAGTTACCATTAACGATGACAAAATACCTGAAATAGACAAAGACAGATTAGAAAAAGTACTGACCAATTTTCCTCAGTTAATAAGTGCGGTAGATGTAAACCATAAGAATACATTTAAAAACTATTTAATTGATAGGGATTTTAAATTAAACATTTCGGATAATAAAATTGAAGGCATGAAAAATAGTAAGGTGCTAACTGCTGAATTTGATGAACTTAATAGATTAAAATCTCTGAACGGCAAGCTTTAAAACGTTTACCCATTTAGTGAAGAAGCAGGAACTTTGCCTTTAACCAACTATTGAAATAGATTCATGAGAATGAAAAATGTAATACAGACATTCAATTACTATTAAAACTATTTAAAAAAACGGTCTATGTATATTTATAGAATATCCTAGAGCATTAGTATTTCCCATCTAAAAAAGAACCAATTGAAAAAATACCTTTTCTTTCAAATTAGTATTATAACTATAATTATTTCCTCTTGCACTAGTTATGCACAAGAACAACAGAAAACAAAACCTAACATCATATTTATTTCTGTTGATGACCTTAGACCAACATTAGGTGTTTACGGCGATACTATAGCAGTAACACCAAATATAGACCAACTAGCAGCTGAAGGAATGACCTTTAGGCAAACATTTTCTCAAGTAGCAGTATGTGCACCATCTAGAGCTAGTCTAATGACAGGTTTAAGACCTGATTCTACAAGGGTTTGGCATTTAGGAGATAAGTTTCGTGAGATAAACCCGAATACGGTTACCATGCCACAATACTTTTCAAAATTTGGATATACAACGGTAAACTTGGGTAAAATTTTTCACAATTATATGCCAGACTCCATTTCTTGGGACGAACCGGACCTAAGACCATCAAAGTACCTTAAGAAAGATTGGTTAAATAGAGATGGTGAAACATTTTATATCAGTGAAGAAGTCAATAATTCACAAGCAGTAAAAAGGGATTCCTTATTAAAACTAAGACCAATTAGATATGCTGATGGCTGGAACACAGGTCCCGCCTGGGAAGCGGCAGATGTTCATGATTCTCTTTATTATGACGGAGCGCAAACAGAATTGGCAAAAAAGACACTTAGCCGTTTGGCGAAAACAGAAACGCCCTTTTATATGGGCTTAGGTTATTTTAGACCACATTTACCATTTACCGCTCCAAAAAAATATTGGGACCTGTATGATGCTCAAAAAATTCCATTAGCAGCCAATCCCAATGTCCCTCAAAATGCACCAGGACATACAATGAACTCCATGTATGAATTAAGACACTATGATGGTTTTAATGATATAGGGCACCCTCAATCAGAGTTTAAAATGAATGAAGAAAGGTCTAGAAAATTAAAACATGGGTATTATGCCAGTGTAAGCTATGTAGATGCTTTGGTGGGTAATTTAGTTGCGCATTTAAAAGAGATAGGTCTTTACGATAACACTATTATTATACTTTGGGGTGATCATGGCTGGAAATTAGGAGATCATAATAGTTGGGGTAAAATGACCAATTATAATATTGATTTACAAGTACCTATGATTATTAGATATCCAAACCAAGAAAACAGAGGTGCTCAGACATTTGAAATAACCGAGTTGGTAGATATGTTTCCGTCTTTATGTGACATTGCCGGTATTGAAGTTCCCAACTATATGCAAGGAACAAGTTTTTTGCCTTTAATAAAAAATCCAAAACGTACATGGAAAAGTGCAGCCTTTAGCCAGTTTCATAGAAGACCAAAAGTGTCTGCAGATGGAAATAGATACATGGGCTATTCCATCAACACAAAAGAATATCATTATATTGAATGGTATACTTGGGATCCTAAAACCGGGACTAAAGGTGAATTGACAGGTAAGGAATTATATGATCGTAAAAATGACCCTAACGAGACTGTCAATATTATAGCTGAAGATAAATTAACAGAAGTAAAAACATCATTAGCCAAACAACTTGAAGCCGGTTGGAGAAAGGCTAAACCTAATCTAATGAAATAAACAACTACGAAAAACATTGTAGTGTAGTAGGTTTTAATTTAACATTAATGGTTTGGCGATACTAGAATCATTATTATGTTAAGTAATTTTTGATGTCAATTTACTAACTTGGATATTCATTGTTTTATAACATTCACTATTAGTTTAAGATATGAAAAATCTAAATTCATTAGTATTAATTCTAAGCATACTCTTTACACTTTTTCTATCCTGTAAACAATCCTCTAAAAAAGTAGAAAAAGACCAAATTGTCAAGAATGTAGATGCTTCTCTTTTTCTCACTAATAATAGTTTAACCATAGATACAGTAAATTGTACACTAAGCGATGGTACGAAAACGAAATGTTTTCAAATAACCACTTTTAGTATTCCTGAAGATCACGAAATGGGTCCATGGTGTCCACATACTATAAATGACAGTGCTGAAAAAGGTGGTATTTGGTTTAAAGATGGTAAAATGTATGATGTGGATGGCGAGTTTATTAAAGAGCTACCAAAACTCTATCATGATGATTTTTGGAAACTATATGATAATAATGGAGACGTATTTAGAACTAAAAGTGAAGATGATTGTATTAAATTAATGGGTGCGCAATTACAAGACGAATTTATTAACTATTGTATTGAGTGTTTACCCAAATATGTCAGTAATCTATCTAGCAAATATCTTATACCTATAACTCCGGTTAAATTAGAAACCCCTATTAACCTTTCTGGGGATCCTAAAGGTGGAAACCCACCTAATGGAGATGGAGAAAACCCACCAGGAGAAGAACGTGACGGACCGCCACGCGACAAAATTTCTGATGGCGAAAGACCAAATGGACCCCCACCGGGCAACAATGAAGGAGAAAGACCAGGTGGACCTATAAAAAGAGGAATAGCTTTTAACGGAGTAATATTTGACGCCCCTGCCCCACTTCATATTATTTTAAAAGGGTATACCATACCACCAATAGACGACGCTGGCGGACATATAAATATGGATAACGGTTACCATTATCATGCAGCCACGGGTAAAACTAAAGAACATGAGCAACACGATCATCACGCCCCAATGATTGGTTATGCTATGGATGGTTTTGGCTTGTACGCACAACTAAATACCGATGGTCATGAACCAGAAGACTTAGATGACTGCCGTGGACATTATGATGATATTAGAGGATATCATTACCACGTAGATGCTGCAGGAAATAACAATTTCATTAATTGCTTTAGTGGTGCTATTGTGAAATAATTATCTTACTGTTATGTTCAAAGGTAGATTTTAGTCACCTTTAAGAGTATTACCATTAAAATTAAGTAAATGAAGCTTTTTCAAATTTTTAGTCGCAAAAACAATAACGATAATGATCCTTACTGGGTATTTAATGAAAAAAAGCATTTTAAACCAAAACTTAATAAAGGTGATTACTACAAGCTAAGTGGTTTTGATTTTGGGTGGTTCGTTCTTGAACCATTATCAAATTTCGTACAAGATAAAGAACATGAAATTGAGCGTGGCAAAGCCTTATCTTATGGGCAAAAAGCACTTTATTATTGGTGGTATTTAGACGCACAGGTTACAAATGGTGGCTTTGTACAATTCTACTATAACGGCTATGGTGATTATATGCCAACCATTATAAAAGGTCTGGAACATATTGGTGATATTGAAATGGCTGAATTGGCTCAAAAAGCAGAAAACATCTATCAAAAAAACAAGAAACTAATGATTAAGGCGCAACAAAGCGATTTGTTTGGTAGCGACCTCTATGAAAGATTAGATGAGCTTTCTGTACTTGATAATAAATATTATAAAATGAACGGTAATACCATGTCTTTAATAGAGGATTACGTTCGTAAACACCCCAATGAAATCTGTATAGACGAGGATGGTTCACCATTCGATTTAAACTATTCCGGTACCTATACAACATATTATGAAGATCAAAAGTTAAAAGAAGAGTTTAGTATTCAAAAAGGTCATATTCACGGAGCATACAAAACCTTTTTTCAAAATGGAAACCTTAAAGAATCCATAGCATACATCGAAGGAAAGAAAACAGGTATTCGACAAGAATTTTATGAAAATGGCCTCTTAAAATATGAAGTCACTAAAAGTGATGCAGAGATCAAGTTAATTCATAAATGGTTTTATGAAAGCGGTATTCCCAAAAAAATAGAGGAAAGAAATGCCGAAACTGACAAAAAATTTGGCGAGCTCAAAGAATGGTACGACAATGGCCAATTAAAAGAAGAAGGTTATTTTGCCAATAACACTACAAGAATTGGCAAATGGTTTCTATTCTGGAAAGATGGTAGTAAAAAGCTAGAAGGTGAGGCAACGGACGAAAAAGTACGCTTAATTAATTATTGGAAAGAAAATGGCGAGCAAACCCTAATAAATGGTACAGGTATTCATTATACAGAATGGATATCTGGCGCTCGTACAAGTATATATGAAACAGCATACAAAAACTATTTAAGAGATGGAGTTTCTAAAAGCATAACAAACGATAAGGTCACTTTATATCAAGAATTTAAAGACGGAAAGCAACATGGGTATACCCGTACATACTATAACAATGGTAATTTAAAGGAAGAAAAATACTATGAATTAGGCAAGTTGATATCGAACAAGGAGTTGCCAATGTTCAAAAATCCTAAAGTAAAAACTACCATCGTTTGTGAAATGGAAGACGAATGGCTAATTAATAGGAAATTAGAAACAGCAGACTCCTACCCCATCATCTTGAATAAAACAGCATTAGAAGACTCCTTTAAAGCTTCGGTTTCTCTATTTGATAATTATCCACAAGATTATGAATTAAGCTACAACTATTTTGTATCAATTAATGAAGAGGGACACACTACCAATTCAGATTTTCTGATGGCAAGCAATGGATTTTTAAGAGAAGAAGTAGAATCAAGTATTAGGAAAATGAAATTTAAGCCAGCATTGAAAAATGGCATAGCGATTAATTCATATATTATTGTTCACTTTAAATTAAGGCTTAGCTCATAAGGCTTATTACTTACAAGATTTATTAATTTTAAACATGAACTTCAATTGGAATAGTAAGTCTTTAAAAAGTTAATACGAATACTTTATTCGGTCTTAGATTTAAATACCTTTGTAGTTACAGAAATCTTACTGATTAGTTTAATTACTTCATTAAAAGTTCTCCGCTTTTGGTACATGAAGTGAATATAGTTACTACTATTAGTTTCGTTTTCTAATACCGATTTAATCATAAACGGAATGTTTAGACATCAAGGCAAGAGCAGAAAATTAAAGCACAATCTGCAAATTGCCACTATTTTATCTTTTGTAGCAGGCATTGTAAATGTAACGGGGTTTTTGGCTTATAACCAACTAACTACCAATGTTACTGGGCATTTTGCACTTTTCATGAATGATGTTGCAAATCTAGAATTCTGGAAAGGCACTATTTATTTCCTCTATATATTTTCTTTTCTCTTGGGATCGTTTTTCTCTAGTTTTTTGATTGAAAAATTTAGAAAGAATAAAAAATTAAACGTTTTTGTATTACCAACGGTAATAGAATGTTTAATTCTAATTTCAATACCACTTTATAATGATGCTTTTGAAATTACCAATTCAGATTTAATTGTCTGTGCTCTTCTCTTTGCTATGGGGCTGCAAAATTCTTTCGTTACAAGAATTTCAAATGCAGTGGTTAGAACAACACATTTAACGGGACTATTTACAGATTTAGGAATTGAGCTATCCCAATTATTTTTCCCAGAAAAACATCCAAATAAAGAAAAATTAAAATCTAATATTAAACTCCGTCTTTACATAATTTGCTTCTTCTTTCTTGGAGGAATCGTTGGCGGATTTCTTTACCTTCAACTCAACTTAAAATTGAATACACTGATTTTTGGTGCATTATTTCTATTGGCAAGTTTGTTCTATGATGATTTTAGATATCAATTTATACGTACCAAAAGAAAATATATTCAGCGCAATTGAATTACAATATCTAACTATATCTATAATACTCCAAAAACCACAAAAAATCTAATCTCCACATTCCTTTTCGCTACACTATTAGTTTCTTATAGCTCATCAGATAAAACTATAACTATAACTACAGAAGTTTTTGAAACAGAAATAACTACAGATAATTATATTGAAATTGAAGAGCAATTAAAACATATGGAATATCAGTAGACTTGACCCTAAGCTTTATTAAGGAAAAAAAGTTTTAAGGAAACTGTAACAATAATATAATCCACCATAAATAATTTATATAGTCTTAATAAAAATGCTTGACTGAATTAAAGAATTCGAACAAACACTTATCTATTAAAATTGAACAGCATAATTAGTTTCAACCAAACATTTTCCCTCCTTATTAATAAAATTGTTAATACTACATTTTAATGTCAGATAATTCAACGGATATAAATTCCTATTTTGGTAGAAAAATTTAAAGCCTTAGTATTTAATAAGAGGTTACTATGATTTTTACATCTATAAATACCAACCACCGCTATCCAACGGGATATTTAAAAAAAAACGAACGAAATGCAAAATGAAGAGTCTAAAAATAATAATGGACAAACGATAATTATAAATCAGCAAAAAGAAACAAACAGCATAGGCACAGCTGGCTTTGTAATTTCCATAGTATCATTGGTAATTGGTTGTGTTCCTATTGTAGGTTGGTGCTTTTGGTTTTTAGGTCTAATACTATCGTTCATTGGTATTTTCAGCAAACCCAGAACTTTGGCCGTAATCGGTCTGTTTATCTCCTTGATTGGTATTATTTTACTACTATTTGTATTTGCCAACTTAGCTTTATTTGGGGCAACGGCACAAGCAATGGATGGAGCTTAACAAATAAAAAAATCTATTTTTTTTCACTTATAATTTATTAATTATCAAAATAATAAATTATAACATAGAATTCTGTTGTTTTTTAATAACAATAACAGACAATTTTACAACATTCTATAAATAACTCTGTTTCTTTTATATATCATTTTCAAAAACCATAGCACGATGGCATGGACAATTAAAAGTAAATTTTGAAATCAATTTAAATAAAATGACATCTACTTCTAAAATTGAGATTTATGATTTTCACAAAAAACTTAAAAATCATTTTAAATCGAGAAATAAAACTTGGGATTGGTTTGCAAACCAAAAGATTAAAACAGAGCAAAAGAAAGAAGTAAAAACATCTATTCTTAAAAACACATTTAGACTTGAAAGAACTGATTACGAAAAACTGTATAAAATAAGTGATGAAGTTTGTTCCGCCTTACAAATTAATGCACAGGTAACATTTTATCAAGAACAAAACAGCGTACAACTTAATACTAGTATTTGCATCATTGAAAATGAAGCTCATATCGTCTTTAGCGGAAACGTTTTAGACATTTTAAATTCTGACGAGCAAAAAGCACTTTTAGGTCATGAGCTTGGTCATTACCTATTTTCTAAAATGGATAATGAAGCTTATGAGGTTACCCAAAGAATTATTGATGCACTTTCTGCAGATGTAAATAGTGATGACGCATATATTGAAACCTATAAAAAGTTTAAGTTATACTTAGAATTGTTCTGCGATAGTTGCGCCTTTAGTGTATGCGCAGAAAAAGAAAGTATGATATCTACTCTTGTTAAGTTAGAGACAGGTTTAAGTGAAGTAAATGCAAGTAGCTACCTTAAACAAGCCATGGAAATTATATCTGAAGATGAAGACTTAATAAGTGAAAGGTCTACACACCCAGAATCTTATATAAGGTCAATAGCACTACATCAAAAAGCCGAAAATTTAGAAGAAAAAGAAATTGTAGCTATTAAACAATTAGTAGAAGGCTGTCTAGATTTAAATAAATTAGATTTATTTCAGCAGCACAAATTAAAAGACATTTCATTATCGCTAATACAGTTAATTCTGAAACCAAAATGGATGAAAACGGAATTAACCCAAAATTTAGCACATGAATATTTTGCCAATTATAGCGCAGAAAAGCCTGGTTTTAGTCTTACAGAAATAAAAGAATTTATAAGTGATATGCATGTAAACTGTAAAAATTACTTAAGCTATATTTTATTAGATTTTACTAGAGTAGATAATGAACTAGAACTACTACCATTAGGGCATACGATGGAAATTTCAGAATTACTAGACATAAATAAAGATTACGTCAAAGTCGTAAAAAAAGAATTAAAACTCAATCAAAAAGAGCTTAAAAAAATTCAATCACAAATTTTAGAGGATTATCAAAAAATTAGAGAAGGTGATGAAGAAAGCTTATATAAAGAATAGGGAAATGGAAGAATCATCTTTTAGCGAATTACTTATTAAAATACAAGATCATGGAGATTTAAAATCACAAGATTTTGAATCTTTCACTATTCCTTTAACCCAATATATTGCCAATATTCATGCGCAAAATAAGGTATTAAAATTAAACGATTCTAAAAAAGTAATCTATAATTCAGAATCTTTACAGACTAAAGAGAGCCAAAGAGAATTAAGTATCTCTAACAAAATTCTTTTTAAAAAAAGTACAGAAAAAAATTCCATTTCAGTTAGTAATGAATACAAACAAACCATAGAAGTTAATGATGGGTATTCTGATTATGAAAATACAAATATTTTAAAAGAGTTTACTACAGAGATTAACAAGCCGGTTTATTTTCTAGGATACCGTAGTTGGGAAGAATCATTTGGGCACTTTGACCCTGTTACAGAGGTTTATTGTGTAGGTTTAATTTTTGCTTCACTTGCATTTGGTTTAAACTTCAATGAAAAAGATGATTTGGAACAATTTATAAATAATAAACATCGCCTTTATTATTTAAACAAAACATTACATCCTTCATTATTAGAATTAATTTCTAATATGACTGAGTTATATAGAGAAGATAGAATTCAAGATTTTCATGAAGTTCTGTTACGTATTAAAAACTATAGAGATGTAAATCCAGAAAATGTAGTTGACCTTACTAAAACAGAAGGTTTTAAAACCCTTGACACCTCTAAGCGCAGTCATTGGATATTAAATAAACTTAAGAATAGACTTTATGATATGAGCAGAAGGAACAATCTACTTTATTATAAAGATAAAGACAGATTTGTTAACCTAACTATCTCCTCTATACCTCATTTGTTAGACCATAAGAATATTAAAGAAAAAGATTTACTACTGTGGAATAATGAAATTGAAAAAAAAGTAAAAAGCAAAAAACAAATTGACCTAAATCAATATCTACAGTTTGAAACCAACAAGTATTTACCTGCGGCAATTAATAAGATTAGACTAGAGGCTAGAAAAAGTAACAATGAATTTGGTTTTAATCCTCAAAGAACTGTTTTAGCATATATAAACTGGTATAACTTTAAAGAAAATCCGGAAGAAAAAATTAGGTCTCCATTTTTATTACTGAAAACAAATCTTGTCAAAAAGAAAGGTGTTAAAGATAAATTTACACTTGAATTTCAAAATCTGGTAGCAGAAGTTAACCCTGTTCTTTCACAATATTTTAATGATAATTTTGGAATTATATTACCCGATTTTGTTGACCTAGAAGAGTCTTCAATTGAAGATTTGACAGAAAATTTAAAAACACAAATTGATAATGGTGGAACAGGTGTTCGCATATTTTTAAATAAAAAGCCAAGAATAAAATTGATGCAGGTTAAGGCTCGGAAAAAGTTAAATCTAAAAAAGCAAAAATCAAATAGAAGGTCTGCAGGTTTTAACTTAAAAAATTTAGATTACTCTTATGAATCTAATCAATTTAAACCTTTAGGTCTTGAAATTTTTAAATCGAGAATAAAACATAAAAATCAGGCTTTAGAATATCTGATTAATGAAGATTTAATGCCATCTACTCAAAGAATAGTAGCTGATACAGAACGTTCATTTTATTTTCATGATGAAGAAGGCGAGTCCAATCCTTTAAATTGGGAAATTGACACTACCAACATGACCATCGGCAATTTTAATTATAGAAAAATGTCTTTGGTAAGAGATTACAATCATATTATTGAAGCTGAAGTACAAGACGATGTATTCAATAAACTGTTTAGCGAAATACCAAAGCGCACTCAACAAGAAAAAGAACTAAGAAATATCGCTAACGATTTTCCTATAATATCATCAGACCCTACCCAAAACACAGCAGTAAGCCATGCTAGGTCTGGCGAAAGCTATGTTATTCAAGGACCACCAGGAACAGGAAAATCGCAAACAATTACCAACCTAATTGCAGATTATATTTCTAAAGGAAAAAAGGTACTTTTTGTTTGCGAAAAACGTGCTGCTTTAGATGTTGTTTATCATAGATTAAAAAGCAGAGAATTAGATGATTTATGCATACTAGTTCACGACACAAAATCAGATAAAAAAGAATTCATACAAAACCTTAAAGGAACCTACGAAGTCTTCTCCGAAGAACATGATAATAAAGAAAAGTTAATTAAAGAGCGAACAGAAGTAGTTCAAAAAATTCAAGAAGAATTAAACCTAATTCAAAAGTATCATCAAGAAATGTCTACTGGTGACAACCCTGCTTATGAATTGGTGAAAATCATTTTGGAACACAAAGAAGGTAAAGAAAACTTATCCGAAAAAGAATATAAAGGTTTACCTTCTTTTAAGTATTTAGAAGAAAATTTAAATTGGTTAGAAGATTGGATACAACTTGTACAAGAAAAGGGTTTGGGTAAGTATATTAGCGAATGCCAAATTAGCCATCTAAATAAATCTTTATTTTCAACAGATAAAACCACCATTAATGACCAAATTCAAGAATTAGAATATAAGTTAGATGCTCTTTTAGAAGATGCTGAAATTTCTAGCAATATTGCACTTGAAGATTTTACTATTTCTGAGGTTGATGATAGAATAAACATTGCCAAAAAATTGCGCCCCATATACGAAAAAGGAAAACTAGATATATTTGATGCAAAAAGCAATGATGGTAAAGACCTCATTTTAAAAATTAAAGAACACAAAAAACTACTTCTTAATTTAGACCTGCAAGAGCAAGGAAACAAAAACTGGAATTCTAATTTGAGTTTAGAAGATTCTAAAATATTAGTGGATAATTGGAAATTAAAAAACAGCGGTGTTCTTAAATTTTTAAACCCTGGTTTCTATAAAATAAAGAATGAAATAAAGCAACTTTATAATTTTGATGCTCACCAAGTAAAACCTTCTATAGAAAGTATTATTAAGAATCTAGAGCAATTAAATCAATGTAAAAGTGATATCGAATCTTTTGAGCATGAACTATTGACTACTTACGGAATTCAAGACATCAACGAACAAACAGAATGGGTACTGCATTGTCAAAACAAAAATAACAAGTTAATTACAGAATTCTGTACAAGTGAAAATTTTGAAGAAATTACTTTTTACAGTGAGATAGAGAACACATTTATTCAATTAAAAAATAACCTATTTAACCTTTTTAATGAGGGGTCTTCTATTAAAATTGAATCTATTTTAAACAAGTATGAAACTCTTAAACTAGAATTAAATCATTTTCCTTCCTTTAAAACTTTTCTGGAAAAATTAAAGGCACAACCTGAAAATTTTCAAGAGTTAATTCTAAATAAAAAATGGACAATTTCAGAATTCTCTTATCATTTTGCTTATGGTAACTTTCTAAATCTGATGGAAAAATATCCACAAACGAACGATTTAGAAGCTGGTAATATTGAAGGAGCAATTTCGAATATAAAAGAATTACTAGAATCTTATTTTGAATCTAACGTAAAGGTTATAAAAAGCGAAATAGTTTCTAAATTTTTAAATCAAATTAGAATTACCGAGTCTACTGCCGCTCAGCTAACAGAAGATGAAAAATATGAGAAGAAAAATTTAAAATCTGCTCGAAGAATTTTAGAAAATGAATTCGGCAAAAGCATGCGTTATAAATCTGTTCGAGAATTATTTAACAATGAAGCGCATAAAATAATGACGACCCTTAAACCGGTTTGGCTAATGTCTCCCCTAAGTGTATCGGACATAATGCCCATAGACCAAGATACTTTTGATGTTGTTATTTTTGATGAAGCAAGTCAAATAACATTAGAAGAAGGTGTGCCTGCACTTTTTAGATCAAAACAGATTATAGTTGTTGGTGATGAAATGCAAATGCCGCCCACAAATTTCTTTGGTTCAAATACCAATTTAGAAGAAGAAGATGCCGAAGAAGAAATAGGTTTTTCTTTAGATGCCGATAGCATATTAAATCAAAGTTCGCGAAAACTTTCTAACGTAATGCTTGGCTGGCATTATAGAAGCAGAAGAGAAAGTCTAATTAGCTTTAGTAACGCAGCATTTTACAACCGTTCTCTATTAACTATACCAGACGCTCATAAATCTAATTATACGATAGAAGAAACTGTTGGTATTTCAAGCCCTGAAGATACCATTAATATAAACAATCACTTACAGAAAAGTATAAGCTATCACTATTTGGAAAATGGCTTATACGAAAAAAGGTCTAACAAAGATGAAGCAAGATATATTGCGAGATTGGTACGTGAATTACTGGTTAATGATAAAAAACTAAGCATAGGTATTGTTGCGTTTTCTATGGAGCAACAAGGTGAAATTGAAAATGCATTAGAAATTTTAGGTACGCAAGATCCAGCTTTTGATGCTTTACTAGAAGAAGAATACCAAAAAGAAGAAGATGACCAGTTTAATGGTTTATTCGTTAAAAACCTTGAAAACGTACAGGGTGACGAAAGAGATGTAATTATTATGAGTATTTGCTACGCCCATAATGCAAAGGGTAAAATGTATATGAATTTTGGACCTATAAATAGACGTGGCGGAGAAAAAAGACTAAACGTAATTTTCTCTAGGTCAAAAATGCATATGATGGTGGTAACCTCAATTTTACCACATGAAATTACTAATGATTATAATGAAGGAGCAAACTACTTTAAAAAATTCTTGAGTTACTCTAAATTAATCTCCGAAGGTTCTCTTAGAAGTGCAAACACAATATTAGATGGTCTTAATAAAATAGACGAAGCAATCAGTAATACGGAGAGCCATGTACTAGTAAAACAGATTGAAAGCGCCTTATTATCAAAAGGTTATGAAGTTAGAAAGGCAGTAGGGCAATCTAATTTCAAATGTGATTTAGCAGTTAATTCAAAACATAAGCCAGAAAGAAACTTGGCAATTTTAATTGACCACGAACAGCATTATAGTAATGCCGATATTTTAGAACAATATGTTTTAAGACCTTCTATTTTATCGAATTTTGGATGGTCTGTAACCCAAGTATATGCAAAAGATTGGTTATTAAATCCTGATTATGTGCTTTCTGAAATAGAACGCGTTTTAAAATCTGACAAACCCATAAAGCCTAAACAAAGAGTAGTTAAAAAACCTGAATCAGTTGATTTTGAAAAACCTAAATCGAATGATATTATAGCTGTAGAACCTAAAACTAAAGAAATAGAAGAAAAAAATATCATTTCTACAGCTACCAAAGAATTCACAAGATTAGAATTCATAGAGGGAACAAGTTCAAAATTTTGGCAGATAAAACAAACAGAAAATAATATTGAAATAGAGTTCGGAAGAATTGGAAACAAAGCTCAAAACCGAGTCAAAGAGTTTCAAAATAATGAACTTGCTAAAAGTGAAATGAATAAAATGATAGCTAAAAAATTGGCAAAAGGATATAAAAAAGTTTATTGAAATTTTTAAACAGACTTTATTAAACATATTAAAATTATGTCATATAATCTATGCTTGAAATAATTTTAAAGTAAACTGAGAGTTTTCTATGATTCTTACAACTAATAGGTTTCTAAAGTAAATGTTATGAAAAATAATTTTGTCGTTATATTCCTATTTGTAAATTTTTCCATATTTGCACAAAGCCCATGGACACAAGAAAAAGGAAAGGTGTACACCCAACTATCGTTTACTAGCATCTCTAATTACCACACTTTATTCGGTGACCCAGATTATAGTACTTCTGGTGACATAACAGATAAGACCATACAATTATATGGAGAATATGGCTTGACAAACAAAACTAGTTTACTTGTTAATCTTCCTTTAAAATTAATTTCAATTGATGTTTTTGAGAATTCTGGTAATCCAGATTTTAATACAACTACATTAGGGAATATTGAAATTGGTGTCAAACATAATTTTCTTAAAAAAGATTGGTTATTATCCGGACAGCTTTCTATAGAAGCAAATACAGCAACGTATGATACTACCTCTGGTATACGAACGGGTTATGACGCATTCACTTTTACACCACTTGTTTTAGCTGGCAAAAGTTTTTCAAAAACGTACATACAAACTTTTCTCGGAGCCAATATTAGAACTAATGACTACGCTTCTAATTTTAAAATTGGTGGTGAAGTGGGCTATAAGATTTTCAATCATATTTGGCTTATAAGTTTTATAGATATTGTAAAGTCTTTTGAAAATGGAGATATACAATTACCTATTGAAAACACTTTAAATGGTTTATATGTAAACAATCAAGAGTACGGTGCTTTTGGCTTTAAAGGCATAGGTGAAATAACAAAGACTTTTGGGGTATCGGCAAGCGTAGCCGGTGCATTTTTTGGCAACAATGTGGCAAAACAAGCAGCGTTAAATATAGGTGTTTATCAAAAATTTTAAACAATACTCTAACTACCTTAAGATTAAAAAGAGAATCGAAAATATTTTTTTTTAAAAAGTATAGGCAAATAAATACTAACTTTAAGTCTATTAGTAATTAAAAAGCTTTCATACGTTCGTATTATTCAATGTTCTTTCTTCGTATTTTAATGTAAAAAAAATCCAATCATGAAAAAACTAATAGTCTTATATTTCTTTACCACATTATTGATTTCCTGTAACTCATCAGATAAATCTAAATCAACATCTGCAGAAAATACAGATGTAGACACAACTACAGAAGCAGTTGCGAAAATTGAAAAGCAATTAAAAACTATAGAAACAGATGAAGACCTTATTGCTACGGCTTTAATGGCAGCACCTGCAGAAAGTAGAGCTACAAGTAAAGTAATTGGTTATAATATGGCTGGTGAGTTCGTAACATTAAAAGAAGGTGATAGCGAATATATCGTACTTGCAGATGACCCAAAGAAAGATGGTTTCAACGCTGCTTGCTATCATAAAGAACTAGACCCATTTATGGCAAGAGGTAGAGAATTACGTGCCGAAGGCAAAACTGCAGATGAAATTTTTGCTATTAGAGAAGCTGAAGTAAAATCTGGTAAAATTAAAATTACTCCTGGTTCTGCATTACACATTTATTACGGTCCAAATGCTGCTTATGATGTAGAAACATCAAAAGTAGATGGTGCTAAGCTTCGTTATGTGATATACACACCTTTTGCAACATCAGCATCAATTGGCTTACCAGAAACTCCGTCTGCACCTAATCACCCTTGGATAATGAATCCTGGTACGCACAGAGCACATATAATGATTTCTCCACTTGAAAATGAAGTAGAATAATAACAAAGCGAGTCAAACAGCGTTAACCATATATGGTAAAACGAATACTAAATTACCTTGGTTGGTTTATTTTAGCTATACTTTTAGGCTTTCTACACATGCGCCTAGTTTTAGGTGCACCACCTGAATCTGACGATGAAAAATTCTCGTTTGCAAGTATGATATATGAATGGGCTTTAGTACAAGTTGGCGCAATCGTTGGACTTATTATTGCACTTATATTCATTCCTCTAGATGTTTTTTATTTAAACAATAAACTCCAAGGCAATAGCAAAGCAACTCTTTTTCGTTTTGTAATAATTACTTTAATAGCTGTAATTGTTGGTGGCACGCATTATATTTTAGAAAAAGTAATAGATGTTATTTAGAAAGGCAAGAGTATAGATATCACTACAAACTATATCTTAGCAGTATGAATAAACTTGATATTAGAACAGTAGATGTTGTTCAATATTTACAGCCCTTACGAGAAGGCGGCTCTATGCCAGCTATTGTAAAAGCTGATGATGATTTTTTGTATGTTCTTAAGTTTAGAGGCTCTGGGCAAGGTAAAAAATCACTTATCTCTGAATTTATTGGTGGTGAATTGGCGCGTGCAATCGGTTTAAAAGTACCTGAGTTGGTATTTATGAACTTAGAAGATTCTTTTAGACAAACAGAACCTGACGAAGAAATTCAAGATTTATTGAAGTTTAGCGTAGGGCTTAACCTTGGTCTACACTTTTTATCAGGTGCTATTACCTTTGATCCTTTAATTTCTAAGGCAGATGCCATAACAGCTTCAAAGGTTGTGGTGTTAGATAGTTTAATAAGCAATATTGACCGTACCGCTAAAAATGCAAATCTATTATACTGGCATAACGAATTATGGGTGATAGACAACGGTGCAAGTTTCTATTTTCACCATAATTGGGAGACTTGGGAGAGTCACCTAACCAGAACATTTCCGTTTATAAAAGACCATGTACTTTTACAACAAGCCACTGCCCTACCTGAAGCTGCCGAAGAAATTCAAAAATTCATCACACTAGAGAAAGTAACTGAAATTGTTTCAAACATACCAGAAGATTGGTTGACGAGCGAATCTGATGTTTTAAATGCGGATGAAAAAAGAGCAGCTTACATTAATTTTATAACCACTAAGCTATCTATGATCGATGTTTTAGTAAAAGAAGCGGAAGATGCAAGATAGACACACATTTAAATTTGCGATAGTTAGAATTGTACCGAAAGTTGAACGAGAAGAGTTTTTTAATGTAGGTGTGATTTTATTCTGTAAACGGACAAAATTTTTA
>ENA-ORXC01000450-ORXC01000450.1-marine-metagenome-genome-assembly--contig:-NODE-450-length-29966-cov-4.162535_pt1 | contig 29966 bp, 24 predicted proteins | sample MGYA00237865_ERZ511478 | MGnify/ENA metagenome assembly ERZ511478
AGACGTTCACATTGAGCATCTCGCGTTCCATTTGGCGATTATCAGGTGCGCTGATGCAGGCGTTCGAGGCAATTACCGATGCATCTGAAATGATTGAGATCTTTGACATACCGATAGATATTACTGACCCTGATATTCCCGAGGTACCACGCATGCATTCAGGGGCACTCGTATTTGATCATGTTGATTTTGCCTATACTGATGGACAGCAGGTATTTTCTGATCTCGATCTACGAATTCCAGCTGGCCAGCATGTGGGATTGGTCGGGCATTCAGGCTCGGGGAAATCCACCATTACGAGCCTCATCCTCAGGTTCTCTGACGTAGATGCAGGATCAATTACTATCGATGGCCAAGATATTCGTGATGTACTCCAATCGGATCTGCGCCGGCATATTTCGTATGTGCCTCAGGATCCCGTTCTCTTCCACCGGACGATTCGCGAGAATATTGCCTACGGCAACCCAGATGCAAATCAAAAAGAAATCACTGATGCAGCGAAAAAAGCACGAGCACATGCATTCATTATGGATCTCCCAGAGCAATACGATACAATGGTGGGCGAGCGCGGAGTGAAATTATCAGGTGGGCAGCGTCAGAGAATTGCCATTGCGCGAGTGATGCTCGAGGATGCACCATTACTGATTCTCGATGAGGCGACGTCATCACTCGATACCATTTCTGAGAAATATATTAAAGAAGCATTCGATGCAGCGATGAAAGATAGAACAACAATTGTAGTAGCGCACCGCCTTTCGACCATTGCGAACCTTGATAGGATTATTGTCTTGGAAAAAGGTGAGATTATTCAGGATGGCAAACATGATGAACTCATCAAGAAAAAAGGCGTGTATCGCGATATGTGGAATGAGCAGGTGGGGTAAAGATGAGCAAGATATATAGCGTAGGCGCGCCTTTAGAATATGATATAATTCATTTTATATGAATCTAGAAAATTTTAAAAAAGATTTTAAACACATAAAAGATGATTTTGTCATATCATCAGGCGGTTTAGAAAATAACAGATCTCGAGCAAATAAAAATAAGAGCCTTGCTTTTGCTAATATTGCAAGAGAATTATATCCTGGTCAAAAAATAGAGCCAAATCAGGGTGAGTCTAAATGGTACCTACCAAAGGTCTATTTATCTGATAATGATAAAAAAATATATGACACACAAGAAAGAAACCATCACTTTTTAGCAAAATACGGTATTAAAAATTCTGATACAGTAAGAAAAATTTATGCAAGAGGGTTTGCCTTTCCGTCAAGAAGCAAGCTGTATGAGTCAGGAGATTTGTTGTCTGATAGTAAGTGGTTTTCAGAGAATATCGATTTAATTAAAAAAAAGAGCAGCGATGCATATTTATCTTTTCAAAAAAAGAATCCGGGCTTTCTATCAGAAACGTTTAAAGAAGATCTTCTTGCAAGTGCGGAGCAAAGAATATTTGAAGATTCCTCACAGACGCTTAGAAATTGCTGGGATTCAGATGTGGATTTCGTATATTACACAGCATTGAATGGCATGAAAAATTTTGCTAATAAAAATTTTCCAAAAAATGAAAATGGAAGTGTTGTAAGTTTTAATGATGATATTTCTTTAGATTACACAAGGGTAACAGGCGATGATGGGCCTGTGCTTCATGAGATTATCGATGATCGTTTTGCAATTCAGGCTATTGAATCCATGGTGAATCAGAGGGAAAATGAATCTCGGTACCTTGATTTGCAGGAACGTGTTGGTGCAATACAACTACAGGTTGAGAATCTCTATGGTGAAAAAGTTTGGGACAAGGTATGGGCGTGGGCTGAGTCTAATTCAAGAATCATGCCCAAAAGCATGTATTTAATGATTCATGATACCCTCAGTCCTGAAGATTTAAATAATGCATTTATGGAAAATGAACAGGAATTCCTTGAGATCACTACAAGGACAATAAGGTACGAAGATATGAGTAATGACGAAAAACGTATCAAGTATCTAGATCTTGCAAAAAGGTTGTATCCTGAAAATTCTATCGAGCCATCAGATGGAATGCATCTATCCCCCAAAGTCTTATTCAATGAATCAGACGTGAATTTAAAAGAAATTGTCAATAAATATGGATTGTCTAAAGGTGCAGCGCATAGAGCCCTAGAAAGGGGTTGGTTCTTACCATTTGTTCAAATGAATTCTATTTCTGCGCAATTTAAGAATGCAGGATTGCTTAAAGGTGGTGAATTATTGAATCAAGGGACTGAGTCTCAGCAATATGAGAATGGGATGAAAAGATTACATAAACATTTAGAAGGATTTTTCTCTCGGCTCATAGTTGATCATACTATTACAGGGGCTCGCTTGACCGAGGTTAATACTGATGAGGGGTATATGAAGTATCTCGTTCGATTTGCAGATAAGGATTTTGAATTCCACCTTTACACTTCATACTTTATGCACGCAGTTAGTGAAGTTCATTCTTCCAAGGCCGTGATTTACACCAATAGTAGTGATGAATCTACGGCATTAGTAGAATCTATGACGGGAATTTTAGACAGAATAATGCAGTCTTATGAGAAGGGTGCCTCCGCAGAGATGTTCGCAAGCAGTGCATGTCAAATATTAGAATCTCAGGGGATTATTAATTCGTTTCGAAAATCGGAAGAATATGAGGATACGTTTCAAGGAGTAGATATATGGATTATGTACAATAACAATGAATTACCCATTCAGATAAAGAGCTCTGAAAAATATCAAAAAAGTCATATAAAAAAATACCCTAAAGTTCCATCAATAATTATTAATTCTGGTGAGACAAGGAGAAGTGTTGCAAAAAAGATCATACTTGCTATGGCCGGTGCTGCAAAGGGTAAGGTGCTACACCTTTAATATACAAGAAGCCTGGGGTATAATAAAAAATACATCATTATATTAATTTTAAACTGTATTTATATGAAAGAGAATTTATTTAACCAAGTAAAGGTTGATCAAGAGATCCCTCTCCATCAAGAGGTAATTAATGAAGAGGCAAATTTCCCATTGAAAAACTTTTTCGCGCACAAGCAGCTTGATTATGCTGAATATGAAGGGTCAAGGAATCAATCGGGGGAATTTCGTATGGCGGACACTTTTCAAGATAATCCAGAAGATTTAGAGGGGGGTAATCAGACGGCACTGGGCGAGCACTTTAGTAATGTTAATCTTCATGAGACTGAGAGTGGTTTTGATATTAGCAAAAAACGAGAATCAGATATCACAACTAGAATGTCTCTCTCTATTGAGCCAATTTATAATTCAAAAAATGGTTATATCCCCCCAAATCCCAGTCAGGGCAACTTTGTGTTTAAGGTTTCCCCAGAGCGCCAGAATGACTTCTATATAAAATATATAGTATCTGATAAAAGAAATATTTCTGATCACTTTGATAATAAATTTCTTCAAGAGGAGGGGCATAAGATTGTTGCAGTAGATGTCTTTGAAAAAGATGGAAAATTTTATAACTCACTCATTATAGATAAGTCGGGGAGATCAAATGAATCTGTTGCGAGGAACTGGTCTTAAGATTTGTTTGTTTTGTTAGAAAAACACATCCAAGCGCCAATCAATACATAACACAGTACGAGTATCCAGGTGGGAATAGGTGGTACGGTGGTGGCGACCCAGGGAATTGATGCGAATCGTGATGAGATCTCGGTAACTGCTGCGAGTGGCACATGTATCATCAGGCGCACGACCGGAATACTGGCGGGTAGGATCATGGTTACGAGGGTCCCTACGAATCCTATGAGCATGCCTGGTGCTACAAATGGCAGCACGAGCATGTTGACGACGGGCGAGAGGAGCGACAATTCGCCGATACTATAGAGCAATAATGGCATCACCGTGATTTGTGTAGATATGGTGGCCACAGCATTCTCGCGCATACTAAGATATGTTGGAATGAATCTGAAATATGGAGTAATTGCCTGCCCAATATATATGAGTCCGACGGTCGCCAAGAATGATAATTGAAAAGAGAGATCCCACGCAGTGATCAGTGGATTGATGAGTATCATGGCTGCGGCTGCTAATGCGAGGTTACGTGCGGGCGAGAGGGTGCCTCCTCCATGAGTTGCCAGCAATGTCAGAATTGCCATGATAGTTGCGCGAACAATGGTTGACCCCATGCCAGTGAACACCATGAATGTGAGTGCTGCGATGATGCTCAGTATCAGGCGAAGTCTCTTGTTCATTTTTTTCAAAAGAGCGTGCACGAAAATAATTACCAAAGTAACGTTATATCCAGAGAGAACGACAATATGAATAATCCCTGTGTCACGGAATATCTTTTCCTGGTTCTCTGAAATGCCGCGCTGGTCCCCATAGAGAATTCCGGCCAAGAGCCCTGATTCAGGGGCGGGAAGGAGGAGATTGGCTTGATCAATGAGCTTCGTTTTGAGGTTGAAAAGTCTTGTTCGGAATGTTGGGATATCACGAGGTTGATGAGTGATAATCGATGGCTGATACATTGTATGGGTGACACCGCGCACGAGTAGATAGGTATCATAATTAAAGGTACGCTCGGTTTCTGTTATGAAGGCTTCCGGCTTTTTGAGTTTCCCTGAAAGGATAAGCGTATCGCGATGGTTGATTGGTGTGCGGAGGTTGCGAGAAAGGGTGATTCTGATATTGCTCGGATTCTCGAGTTCAGTGAGTGAATTATTTTCATCAAGAATATGATGCGCTTTGCACGTGATGAATTGCTTGTTCGTACGTATGTCTGGTGGTGCTGTCACATCGCAGGCGAGTGTAACTTTTTCATTATTAGAGAGGGCATAGAGTGACGAGGCTGCAAGTTCTGCGAGTTGGTGGTGAGTGCGCGCCGCGCTGAACAATAACGCTCCGCAACAGACGATCAGCGCGGCGCGCCACCCCTTCACCCTCAGCAACCCCATCACACATTCTATGAACATCCAGACGCAGGTAATCAGAATTATAAAATAGAAAAGATTATATTCATCACGAAAAATCTGCGAGATATGATTAATCTCTGAATAATAGATACTCGTGAGGAATGAACCCAAGGCAATCCCGCACGCAATGGCGACAACATACACAGTCTTCATACTGGTATATTCAGTGTAGCATGATCGTATGAGTATGATAGTATCGAATATATGAAAAATGATCGAGATCTCAAAAAAATAGATATCGCCTACCAAGGCGCCCCAGGGGCCTATAGTGAAGCAGCACTCCATGCATTGTGTAATGTATATGGCATTACAGAATATACGCCCGTGCCCGTGAATCGATTCGATGAAGGATTCGAGTATGTTGCAAAGGGGGCACTCGGGTGTTTTCCTATTGAAAATATTATTACGGGTTCAGTGGTTCCAACCTATGATTGCATTGTTAAAGATCAAAAGATAGAGATCTTGGCTGAGTATATTTTGCCTATTAATCATGAAATGATGTCAGTACTAGGTGCGAGCTTGGAATCGATTACGCAGGTCTATTCACATCCTCAGGCACTTCTCCAATGTCGTCCCTATCTCGAAAAAAATGGATACGAGGCGCAGACCTATTTTGACACAGCTGGTGCTGCGGCGTTTGTACGCGATGCGAATAACGTGACCAAGGCAGCTCTGGCGAGCCCATGGGCAGCCGAAGTATACGGTCTCGAGGTTATTGCCCAGGACTTGGTCCCTGTGCGTAATATGACACGATTTCACTTGTTCACTTCTCGGGATCACATCGATGGTGATTTCCGTACACAGATTACCGATCACGCTCTCCCGGATACCACATCACTCATCATTACGACGCGTGATATTCCAGCGGCATTGTATAAAGCCTTGGGTGGATTCGCGAGTAATGGTGTGAATCTTTTGAAAATCGAATCGCGCCCCCATCCAGAGAAGCCATTCACCTATATGTTCTGGATTGATCACGAGGGAATTCCCAGTGATGCTCATGTTAAAAATGCCCATGAGGAATTAGCATTCTTTGCACAGGAGATGCGCATTGTGGGGAGCTATTCACGCATGCGTGGAAAGTAAAAAGACTACTCTTCGAGTAACTTTAGTACGAATTGATAACTCATGAGCACCATCACCATAAAGGTCACATGCTCCCAGAGTTCTATGCGCTCGCCAAATACGATATCGCCAGCGGTAAAGAGGGTGAATAAGAGAAAGCAGAGCAAAAACGTGCGCGTCACACGCAGTGGCGTGAGGGACTTTTTCGGCAAGAGAATCATCGAGAGATGAATAAAGAAAAGTATACTGATGAGTATTTCTATAATACCAATCGTATAAAGTATACCCAGCGCCGTCCGCTCGCCAACGCCAATCCTGCTAAAGAAGTGAATCATCTTGGCATTCCTATTAACACCAAAGAGTCCGACAGTATGCATCGGCTGAACATAGGATTGAATGGTCCCTGATGATGGGTTGATCACGACGCTCTGGGTTACTGCGTCATCAATAATAGGTTCAAATGATCCGTTAAAGAATTTATCAAGTCCGTTGAGGCCCCAAAATAGCATCCAAAAAAGCATAATGAGCGCCAGCCAGTATTTCTTTTCACGTATTGCGATCATTTTCATAAGAATTAAAACAATTAGCTTGTTGAAAATATTTTACACGTTCACTATAAAATTACAAGAAAACAAAAATCGCCTTGAATAGTATTCAGAGCGATTTTCGTATATGTGTTGAGAGTAAGACTATGCAGCTTTCTTGATAGTTCTCTTTGCAAGAAGTCCTGCATCCTTGAATGCTTGGAACACACCTTTCTTGTTTATCGTGCGCATACCGCGAGCTGATACAAAGATAGTCATTTTTTTATCTAATTCAGGGATGAAATATGTTTTCTTCTGAATATTCGCATAGCGACGACGCTTGCCGCAGGGGTTGAATTCAGTAGCACGGACTCGGTTAGAGTACGAGCCGCCTACTTGAGATGTTTTATTTGTGATTGCACATGCCTTTGCCATATGTTTGTGGATAATATCATAGCAGTGTATAATTGCAAGTAGCTACTCCTTATCTATGAATATACCCGCTGATACTATTATCTATATTGTTGTCCTTATATTCTCTGTGGTTATTCATGAGGTTGCTCATGGGTGGGCAGCGTATAAAATGGGCGACCCGACTGCGCATCAATTGGGTCGTTTGACGCTTAATCCTCTCAAGCACATTGATCTGTTCGGATCGATCATTTTGCCTGTACTTCTGATCCTCGCGCAGTCGCCATTCCTTTTCGCGTGGGCCAAGCCAGTACCATTCAATCCAGCGAACTTCGAGACCAAATGGAAGCGCTGGGGCGCAGCAATCGTAGCATTCGCAGGGCCGTTAACCAACCTGATGATCGCAACCATTGTCGGATTATTATTGCGCTGGGGAATTGCTGCTGAATTCTTGTCAGAGAGTATGTTCCATGTGGGGAGCTCGATTGTGTTGCTGAACATTGTATTGGCAGTATTCAATCTCGTACCTATTCCACCATTAGATGGGCATCATATTCTCTTCTCATTGCTACCAAAGGGCTCTCATAAAATTAAGGAGGGCATGATCAAGGCAATGCCAATCCTGCTCGTTGTGCTCATTGTATGGGGCGCAAAATATCTCGAACCCATCTTCTTCTTTCTATATAGGCTGATTGTGGGGGTTGGGTTGTAGGTTGGGTAAATAGAGGTAGATGGCATAATTTTGTAAATAAAAAAGACCCCCCTGTGTAAACAAGTTGGTCTAGTAAGTTGCCTTTGCTATAGGTCTTATACATATCGTATAAGACTTGCAAACCCGAGCATTTCTCCTTCGCTATTTTTAATGCTACCCGATAGGTAGCGCAGATTTGAAATCTCAAATCCAGCAATAACGAGACGATCCATAACGTGCTTGGGCACTATATATGTCACGTCCTCCTCAAATTCTTCGGATAACGGCCAGTCGACCATGATCTTAGAATCCAATAGATGAAACCCCTCTGGGTTTGCAATATTCTCTACCGCTACAGTGAATTTCGGGAGAGCACTTTTGGGTGCTGCTTCAAAATTCGCCAATATCGGTAGATCGCAATCCTCCCCCTTAAAAAGATATGCTGCATCGACCCGCTTTTTAGAACGGACGATGTGCTCTGATTCAAGATTAAGGATAGTTATAGGCTTGGATAAAAGATTAATGTATTTCATAATAATAATTTAGAAAAAGTGATAGAATTTTTTTATTTTATCTACGCTAATTCTAATTATCATGAACATCGATCTGAATCTTAAGTCCTACAAAAAAGAGCAACTTGCATATATTATAACATATATTTTCTTATTTACAAGTTTTAGTGATCAAGTGATTATATATATCCGTTTATGGATGTCTAAAATCCAGATAAATAGCATAATGTACTTGACAAAGATTCCCATTGTGCTAATATACTATCTGTGAGTGGCAAGCTCCGAAAGTAGCATTTAATTGTCACAACAAACGTCTACACACGGGCCGCCTTCGGGCGGCTTTTGTGGTGGGCGGAATATAACTTTTTAATGTATAATCTTGGTATATGAGTAATTTAGAAACAATCCTCTCTTTAGAAAAAGAGCCTCAATATAAAGAAGCAGTATTTGGTCATTGGTTCCATGAATTCGACCGTGATCAGCTTTTCACGTATTTCTTTGCCTTGAAAGCGGGTGCTATTTCTGAAGATACCCCTTTTTCATTTGCACCAAAAGTCTCACCAGAAGATCTCGCAGACAGTTCAAAGATTATCATTGAGGGTGTACCAGATGATACTGATGGGTTAAATGATAAAGATTCAGGTAATTTTGATAACGACCCTACAACTGATGCGCCAGCTGCTGCAATGTTTTATCGTCAATTTCAGCGCGAATTCCCAAAAGAGTTTCAGCCATATGCTACTGATATCAATCGCTGGATCACTGCCGCTGAAACAGGTAAAGAGATGAAAAGGCAGCTCAAGAACCTAAATAAAGGTGAGCTCGATCTTGCCAGTACCAAAATTTTCTATGGGTTGAAGCATCAGTATGGCAATGACACAAAGGCTTTTATGGATGCCTCATTAGTAATGCTAGAGAATTTAATGGATCCAGAACGAACAGAGTCTCTCTCAGAATTATATAAAGATCAAATTGCATTGGCTCAACAAGTGGAGGCAAAGAGTTTTACAGAGCTCAAGAGTGCTGTGCAAAATACTGAAAGATTCAAGGTGATTGATACAAGTTCTGAGGTGTCCATTGCATACTTTGATACACGTGGGTTGAATGCAGGTATTGGTGGTCCGTCGGTGGCGATGCGTGCTGCGCAAGAAATGGGGAAAGAGCCACAGATCATGTTGATGATCGATGATGCTAAAGACGATGAAGGAAATATTTTGGGCAATAAAATACTTTTGAAAATACCCAAATCACAAGTTGAAAATATGCAAGGCATTGACTTGCGTACCTTGTTGATAGAGCGCTTGCACCATTTAGAATCTCTTTTCGGAAAAGGATATGTGACTGAGTATGGAGGCCATGCTGGTGTTATTGGATCAGATCGTGAAAAAGGATCAGGATTGAATCCCGAGGCGTTATCAGTCGCACTGACGAAGTTCTTTGAAGTTCCTCGATATACAGCAAAAGAATTTGAACAAAAGGCACTCTCATTTGCGCAAGAAAAATTAGGTATCGAGAATGTACTTCCAGGAACTGAAACACCGAGAAGTGAATATGCACTTCCAGAGCGTGTTATGCGGCTTACTCTCCCAGGATTTAATAGGGTTGTTGAAATGTCAGAATCTGATCTACCAATGTATGAAAAATATTTTACAGAGAATCTTAATGGGAATATTGAGGCCTTTAGAGCTTTGCTGTTAGAAAAAACCCAATTAAGTGAGCCTATGGGTATTGCAAATTATCGAGCACGAGAGGCTGGCGATAAGATGTATGCACTGTATAATGATGTTGAAAATACTCCTCAGATTCTGAATTTACTTAATGATTTAAATCCAAGCCAGATCGAAGGGCTCTCGCCCCCTATGCAGATGAAGATTCTGCAGAATATTTCACAGAGCCCCGAGGCTATAGATATGATCTGGAATAAAGATAATCTAACCTATCGTATCACTACCAAACATATCCCTGACTGGCTTAAATCTGATATAGAAAAATATAAGGCGGCTCGATATAGCTATATGTCACTGCCGCACAAAATTGATGAATATTTAGTAAAGTCTGTATTATCAAACGTGGTTAGATTTAAAAAAGTAGAAGAAATTAAAATATTTGCTGATACATTGATAGCGATTCTTTCATCTCCAGGCTATAAGGAAACTCATCACGATGCATCGCATGATCAATTACTCCATTCATTCATTCGGCTGTGTTCTCACGAGAAAATTATGGAAATTCCTGGTGGCCGTGATGTTATTCGTAGTGCAATTGAACAAATCAAGGAAGTATATGGAGCATCAATGAATGCTCATTGGCAGCGTGCATTAGATCAATATGTGAGTCTTTTTCGTGGAGCTCGCAAGCGCAATGAGGAGTTGGACGATCTTTTTGATGCAGTGGGTATTGAAATTCCAGAAATATCAGATGAGCGTTACCATCTAGAATTTTGGAATTCTACGGCAGTTATTCCGCCAAGCTTTAACCTGATTGACGAATCACTTAAAAAACAAGAAGAAGAGGAGTCACCAATTATAACCGTCCTTATTCAGACGGGTCGTAACATCAGAGATTCATTTTTAGAAAACGGGAGCTACCGCTCTGATGAGTATGAACTTGATAAAGGTAAGAATATTATTGTCGGCAGCGCCGAGGTCCATGGCCATTTTAAGATTGGGCGTGATTATGACGAAGATAAACAAATGGCACGACTTTTGGAGGCGTATGCTCAGGATATCTTCGATTATCTTGAGCAAAAAGGTAATGAAAATGTGAAAATACGTTTCGTTACAGGTGGATTCCCTGGAATGCTATCTCGCAAGGTAACGGCAATATTTACCCAACGTACTCATGAGATTGAGCGTAATCTTACTCAGAAAACACGCGAATATCGCCAGGCTCGAAAGGATAATGACGAAAAGGCAATGGAGTTAATTGATCAAAAAATTCAAGAGGTAGAGAATAAGGGCGATCGTAATTCTCATATTTTAAACTCATTGGTTTTTACTGATTATAATATGCAGGATGCAAGTTTCTATGACTCGGCATTTCTTGAATTCTAAGTAGAAAATAGACACATTCAATATATATGATATAATAAATTATAAGCTAATGTTCTTTTCGGTATTTTTCTTTTAGTATTCACAACATAAAGTTTTGTTATTTTTACGATCATAGATAAGCAAATAATATATTTGTTTTGAACAAAAAGATTGTTTAATTACTTAATTTTTGTTTATGATTACTAAGAAGAAAGTGCTATGGATTTCACGCCACACCCTTGATCAAGACCAGTATAATGATCTGGTCCGTATTTTAGGAGACATTCACATAACTCATGTGAATGGTACCATTCCGAATGTTCACGTGCCCTTTGTGGGCCATGAACCTGAGAAAGGTGATATTGTGTGTGATGACATACTTGTTGGCAAGCAAATACCCTTGAAAGATCTTGTAAAAGATTTTGATGAGGTTGTAGGTGTTCTGCCAATAGGTATACAGAATCAGATTTTGCCCCATACACCTAATAATCGTGTTATTTCATGTAGAAGTAAGCGATTGCAGGGTGATCAAGGGACTATTCGTTTCATATTCGAGAGCTGGTATGAAATTACCAAAATCGAGATTGTGACGAAGGATCTGTAATATTGGCCTAACTGACATGATGTGTCAGTTTTTTTGTTGTATAATCTTTTAAATATTATATACTTGACACAATGTCAACAAATATGCTATAATACTATCAATACAGAGTTCTTTGTTACTTGAAAACTCTTACTATTGTTACTCAAATTAGATATATTTTGGTGGTAAGAAGGTTGCTTTTTGCGCATTAACGCGCAATGTAGTGCACAAAAAGCAACCTATTTTATCATTTAAATAAAGTATTAATTATGAGTAAAGCAAATGTTTTCTCTACGTTGGAAGGTATTTCTCAAGAACCGAGTGCCTTACACACATATTTGGGGCAAGAGCTGGATATTGCCGAGTTCCCCTTGTCGTTTTCAAAAGCCCAAATGGCGGAAGGTGATTCAATGATTGATCCCACCGAGCAGGGCTCAGTCAGTGTGATTAAATATTTTAGAAGCCATCTGACTGAAATTCAGGCATGCCAATATTTCGTTATGCCTATGCAAGGATTCGCGGCAGTAAATCTTTTGGCGCTGATCCGTATGGCGGCACCGAAACTCACCCTTCTGTTTCCCTGTCACAAAGAGATGGGCGGCAAAAAAACCTTTAAGGCAATTGATTTAGCCTCATGGGTTGGTGAAGAAAGCCCGATTCGTAAATTACGCAAAGATATTATTGGTGGAGAAGGCGTGAATATATTTAATGCCTCGCACCTAATGTCTTCGGAGGCTGTCGAGTTAGCAGGGGGGCATGAAATTTCTAATGTCAAAGCACAGATTGATTTTAAGAAATCTCTAGATGTTTTGATGATGGAAGCTGCTCACAGGATAGTTGCTCAAATTAATTCGGAACAATTGGCTTGGGATGGCGTAGGTCAGATTTATAACCACGCGCCATTGGCATTCGCTGCAGTCGTAGACTGCATTTGTTTCGATCGTCTGACTGGGAATTTGCCCGTTGTGACGAGTATTCGCAAAAAGGGTGAACATTTCACCTTGATTGAAGAATCAGATTTGCAAAGTATTCGCGCTCAAGGGGCACAGATGCGAACTGATTTAATCAATGGAAATGCTCCAGTAACAATTAATCGCGAACTGCTTCAGCGATTGATTGATGGAGATGAAGCCGCACAGGAAGAAGCAAGCAATTTATTGAAGTAACAATTTGATGTATGAATTTCTATATTTTGGTCCTGCGAATTTATTAGCACGACCTATCATATAGATCAAAATTTATACATCTGCTTCACAAAAAGCAGTAAGAGTTTTCAAACCGACCAGTTTTCATGCGCCGCTATGCCGCAATTGAAAATAAATATACTAAGGTTACAAAATTCTGTTGGTATTTACTTTATAAATACCAACTGCTTCTCGGGATGTGTATCCCGGCTGATGAGTCCAAAAGGACGAAAAGCAGATTGTTCTTTTATATACAATTTCTTGATCATGATATGAGCGTTGATTTGAATTGTGAAAAGTGTACTCTTGAATGTATGAGAGTATAGTTTTCACAATTTAAATCTATAATCATGATGAATAAACTAAATTTTTTAGAAAAAGCAATAGCAAATGGTAAGTATTCCATCCACCTTGCAACAATCATTTTTTTTGTAATCGGTCATTTCGGGCTTCATCGCACAGGTATTTGGGATGCTTGGGGTATTGAACCAAGCGTTCTGGTTGCAGGTGTTGCGGGTTATGTAATCTATAGATTCAAAGTTCGTGAAGCACAAAGAGCGAAATTTGAAAATATGGAGGCATCAGGTGAGAGGGTAATTATTGCCATGAAATTCTCACAAGACCCAGTCCCAAGTATAAAAAAATACTTTGGCGATGAGGATTTAAGGATCGACCATATAGTTGATCCGGTTGAGATAAAAGGTATAGGCACCTCTATGCTAAAGAGGGACTTGGGTCATTTCGAAAAATTTGAAGATTATGTCTTTCGTATAATAAAGAATAATCAGCATAGACCTATACACTTATTCCTGGGAGGAACCACAAGAACAAATGTTCTTCTAGGTCAATTCTTAAGTGCGGACTATAATATTACATTTTATTACTTTGATAGAGATGATCGTACCATGGTTCGTTTCGACCAGATGACTGCAGATAGAAGAAGGGTATAACCGACAATTTAGATTATTTATGTCTCACATCCCTATCCTTTATTTTTAATAAACGATGGCGAAGTGAGAATTGCATATCCAATCTCGGTAAAAAATTTGGGCGAGACTAGTTAGTTTCGCCCGTTCTACAGAATATTCAAGCGCGGTGTTTGAATATTCTGAGAATAAGTTCTTTTTAATTATAATTTTTGAGTATTCATTTTTTTGTTTTGAATGATATCCAGTAAAAGTAGGATTTTTTAAAAAGGCAGAGTATTTTTAAACTCTGCGCATTCAATAATTTTTTATGAAAACTCGATTTATTTTAGGGTTACTAGCCGTTGCAGCCGTAGTAATTGCGGTCATTGCAACTCCGGAAATTCGCCAGTCGCTCAATTTTGTTTGGGGTGATTGGGGTGGCGAGGCATTGGTTGGTACTGCAGCACTTGTGCTCGGTATTCCAACGGCTTACTATTTCCTGCTACCAAGTAGAGTAGCTGTCGTATTTTATAACGAGGATGGCAAGTTCCTCGAAGGGCATGGAGGATTGTGGTCTGATAGAATCGACTACACGCTCTTTGCTCAGAGCGAAACAGGTAAGTTGTTCGGTGGATTTGTCACCCCGAACTTGGCAGAATTGCCAATGGTTGCAGAGCCTGCTTTTTACCATATTGATTTATTTGGTAATAATCGCGGGATCTACAAGGTAATCACCATCTTCGTTACAGAAGCTGGGTGGGAAAAGTTGGCGTCTGAGGGATTTAATCCTAAGACAAAAGAACCAACTCCACCAAGGTTAGCAAAACCTATTTTTTCTGATAAACCTACATTGGCTTTTCAGGAGAAAACAGAGGCTCCAAAAATTCGATGACGTCGTCACCGTAAAGCGGTGGCCTGAATGATGGCTCGCAGAGTTCATATCAATGAACTCTATATGTTAGAGCCGAAACGTCTAAATTGCGGAACTGCGGTTCCACAACCAACCAATTCGTCTCGGGATGGCCCGAGACAAACAGAGGCTCGAATCACGCAGGTTAATTATGCGGATTCAGCAACTCCGAAAATAGTGTTCCACGGAGAAAAATGGAATACAAGAAGAGTGGTGAGGTTGAATTTTTCGACCTTGCCCTTTCAATTAGATATTCAAATATTGTATTTGAATATCTTGAGAAAGAAATTCTTTGTAAACAAAATAAAATATTATGCAAGATAGACAACCTATCACTTTCGAAGAAGCTCAGGGTATGATTAATATTTTGAGTAGCGATGTGAGGCTTGAATGGATCATGATCGCAAAGTCCTGTAAGGGGTATTCGAGATATGCCCGTAAAGTGAGTTACAAATTTAGGTTTGATGATTTTAAAAAACTCGATCCCACATCAGCTCATGGCAAAGAAGATGAGTTTTTTCTATGCATTCTAATAAATAGAAAGGGTATAGAAGAGCTCTATCGTTTTTCAGTAAGATACCGAGAAATGATCGATGCTCTTAGAAAAGTCTTCGGCGACCCCAACAAGGGAGATGATGTTGAAAGGCTTCAAGAAGCCATCCAAAAACTCATAGGATTAGACTTCGAGTTTAAAAAAAGGGAGTGCTGGTAATAATTTCTGGCCTTCCATAGTTAATGATATATTTGCTGATGCAACCCTAAAAGGCAAATGTATATATTTTTTTCAGTACTAATTTTATTGAAGTAAGAGAGTGCTGAGGGCTGGGCGGATTTATATTCGTCTCAGCTTTTTACACTCTTTTACTTCACGAGGCTTTTCTCCGGAAAACCTCATATAAATTAAAATTAGATTAGAAATGAATAAAAAAAACTTAACAATCCATGACCGCCCACAGTATAACTCTGCATGCGGAATGACTCTAAGCGAATGGGCGACCAAGATTCAATTGCCTTGGTTGGTAAAATTTTTAGGCTTAACAGCCGGAGCGATTTGTGGGTCATTAGATGAAAGTCTTCGCCGTGAGGTGTATGGCTTGAGTCTCAATGACGAATTGCCTGAGCCAATAAACTTTAAAAAAAATGGCTTAATCATATCACCTCCAGGAACGGGCAAGGCGGTTGCGTGCTTTGTAGAAGCACTAAATCACTTCAGAAAAGTCTATGTAGTGATCCCATCACGTGTTCAGGCTATGGAAGTGGAGGGGTCTTTGGATTTTCTCTACCATCCAGACTTAGGTGGGTGTATGTCTGCTGAACTTAAAAATGACGGGCTGATTGAGATATTGACTACTGGTGTTATGCATCAGAAAGTACTTGATAGAACGTCTGACCTTTGGGATGATGATACTATCTTGTTTGTCGATGAAAGTCAGCGAACTATTGATGAGGATCGTAGAACCCAATTAATGACTGCCGCTGCAGCACATCAGGGAATGAGGGTAATCATGGTTTCCGCTACGATTGCCCCTGGAAATATGGCAGAAGTTTTAGGTCATGGCCCTGGGCATAAAGCAAAAATCTATCAACTCACCAAACAAATGCATCCGATCAAAATTGAGGTGATTGTGGGTGATGGAGAGATAGATATAACAAAAATGCCAGAGTTGAAGGAGAAAGGAAGGACTTGTTTAGTTTTTTGCCCAACCAGAAAGGCGGTAATTAACAATGCTAATAATCTCCAAAATATACCTGGTGTCAATACTGTTGCTGTAACGGGGTCTCATATGGTCCAAGAGCAAATGAAAGACATCAAGAAAGTCCAAAAAACAGGAAATGCCACGGTGGTTTGTGGGACCCCTGGGACAATGGACAGTGGTGTAACGGTTGATAATCTGACATATGTAGCTATTGAGGATCGTAAGATCATAGTTGGGTATAACCAGTATGGCTACAAAGAAGTTCGTGTGATTCAGATTCCAATGAACCATATGGAGCAAATGAAACGTAGAGCCGGGAGGCAAAAGCGTGCAGATGGAAAGAAAGACAAAGTTGTTATTTTTTCTACCACTGAACGACCGGATGTTCTCGCAAAAGTTCCGGTATTCACTCCAATGACAGGTGGTTCTAGATGGGCACCAGTTGAAGATGTCATATTGGATGCAATTTTGTTGGACTTGGCTATGGAGAAACTCCAGGAGTATATGGTGGTGAACTACCCAGTTGGCAGAATTCCTGCAGCAGAAATTAAAATGATTGAGGACGGAATGATCATTTTGGCGAACTGCAAGAATGACGTAGACGGGTATGTGGCAACTGAAAAAGGCAAGGCGGTAGCCAATATGCCTTTTGAAAGCTATAAGTGGAGGAAGTTGATTGTCGAGGCTCCAACAATCGAAATCAAGATGTGGTTAGCCTTGGCTTGTTCGTTTTCGAGCACAAGAGCCTATCAGATGTTTGATGAAAATGCTAAGTTCAATTTTGGTCACGACGATATGTCTGATATTTTGACTAAAATTAATTTAGGAGTCGAATACATCTCCATTAATTTCGAGCACGGGTCATCTAAAGATGCTGACATTTTCCAAAGAATTGCTGCTGAAGAGAGAGATTTATCTTTCGTTCGCTTAGAATCAATGGAAAGACTTTTTAATTTGGCTATGAGAGCTTTAGGAATTGATTTACGTTACTCAAAGTTGGTAAAGCCAACAGGCGAGAAGCGTGATGAATTGCTAAAATACCTGATTGAAGCTGGATTAGAAAATGACATCTTTCAGGTGTTCTTGCCAACACATAGTCGCAAGTCAATGACTGAGGCTCGTGTAACGGAAGATGGAAAAATGAGGAGGTTTATGTGGGGTGCTGAGGGATTTGCAACTGCTAAGTATTCTAAACAAGGAATCACGGCAGTAGTTGCAGAGCAAACCTGGACGACCAGTCGTGCAGATAATCCAATGGCCTACCTGAAGAATGTTACCATCATTCCTGAGAATCTGATTCTATCAATCATCACTGCACAGGCAGAGAAAAAAGGCTGGATCAAATTAAAATTTAAGGATGATGAACGTGGACCATTCTGTAAACAAGATGGCATCAAGTACATACCATCTCGTTTTGGTAATAATCCAACAGTGGGTGTTGTTGAATATTGGTGTTCAATTGAGCAGCCTTTGAATGATTGGATAACGAAGGTATTTGTTCACTATCCAGTGCTGTAAATTTATTTTTTGAGAAAAACGCTGACGCAGGTTTTTCTCATTACCGTGTAATAAATATTACACACAGACTGCGTTAAAGATTATAAAGTCCCAGCATTTGTTGGGACTTTTTTTACACCCCAAACTCCTCCCAACTCACCCCAATCCTTGCGCCTGCACGTTCTCATGCTATAGTTCACTACATGAATACGACACAGGGAGGAATTGCAGCCATTATGCAGACAATACGTTAACCGCCTACGCGTGTGATGGTATGTTCTGAGATTTCCCGAGAAATAATACAGAAATAGACAACCGGACACGCTTCCGGTTTTTTAATGTATTGAATAATAGTAGTTACTCTTTTTATTATAGTATTATCTCACACTTATTTTTATGAAAAAATCTCAGAACAGCAAATCAACACAAGGGAATACAGAACATATTTATCCATCAGAATATTATGATGCGGGCGTATCAGATCGCGCAGCACGTGAGGAGGCAACTCTCGCATTTTGGAAGGAGAATGATCTTTTGAAAAAAACTATGGAGAAAGACGCTCCGCATGGCGAGTTCGTATTCTATGAAGGTCCGCCAACATCGAATGGTCGCCCTGGAGTGCATCACATCGAATCGCGTAGCTTCAAAGATATCATCGTGCGCTACAAGACCATGCGTGGGTATCATGTGCCTCGTAAGGCTGGCTGGGATACGCACGGATTGCCGGTTGAATTAGAGGTTGAGAAGAAGCTCGAGCTCTCGTCCAAGAAAGAAGTCGAAGCCTACGGCATCGCGCAATTCAATCAATCATGCCGCGAGAGCGTTTGGAAGTACCTCGATGAATGGAAGGCATTCACCGAGCGCATGGCCTACAGCGTTGACCTCGATGATCCCTATATCACCTATGAGCCAGAATATATTGAATCTGTCTGGTGGGTGCTGGGCCAGATCCATGAATCAGGGCGACTGTACAAGGATTACAAAGTGCTCCCCTGGTGTACACGTTGTGGGACGGCACTGTCGAGTCATGAACTCGCCCAGGGCTACAAAGATGTCAAAGATCTCTCGGTAACAGCTGAATTCCGTGTAACAGAATCTGCTGTTGATGAACTTGTTACAGATATTGAGACTTCAATTATTGCTTGGACGACAACTCCGTGGACACTTCCGGGTAATGTCGCATTGGCTGTTGGGAATGATATTGAATATGTTGTTATAGAAAAAGGGACTGAGAATGGTGATGGAGGCAAAAAGAAAGCTCGCTTTGTCTTAGCGAAAGATCTATTGGAAAAAGTAATGGGAGATGCTGTGTATGAAATTATAAAAGAAGTTAAGGGAAGTGCGCTCGTTGGCACACGCTACACTCCTGTGTATCCTCAACTTGCTGAAATTATCACAGGCGATGAAAAGCAAAAGTTAGAAGAACATGCCTATCAAGTCTACGCAGCAGATTTCGTCACGACCCAGGATGGAACAGGGGTAGTGCATACTGCTGTTATGTACGGGCAGGATGACTTCGAGTTGGGTACCGAGATCGGCCTACCGAAATTCCATGTCGTGGATCAAACGGGTAACTTCATCGAGGGGATGGGAGATCTCACGGGTAAATTCGTCAAAGATCCCGAGACTGATATTACGATTATCAAAGACCTCGCGCATCGTGGTCTCCTTTTTTCAAAATATAAATACGAACACAGCTATCCACATTGCTGGAGGTGCAAGACGCCATTGATCTATTACGCCCGCGACTCGTGGTACATTCGCATGCATGATTTGCGTGACGAGATGCTCGAGAATAATGAGCACATTCATTGGGAGCCAGAGCATGTGAAAAAGGGGCGATTCGGTGATTGGCTTTCGGGTGCCAGAGATTGGGCACTGTCACGTGAGCGTTATTGGGGAACGCCATTGCCGTTATGGATGACAGAGGATGGTAGCGAACAGGTCCTGATTGATTCCTATGAAAAGCTCGCAGCGCACACCGTCCCAGCGAACAATACCTACGTCACGATGCGCCATGGGCAATCAGTGAGCAATACCAAGCATATCATCTCGAGTAAGGTTGATAATGACGACCCGCTAACAGATGAAGGGAAAGAGCAGATCGCTACGATCATTGATGAAATCAAAAAGCACGGCGTGACCAAAATCGTCGCGTCGCCATTTATGCGTACCAAAATGACTGCGGAGATGGTTGCTGATGGATTGGGGATGAATGCGGGTGATATTGTATTCGATGAGCGTATCCAGGAATGGCATATGGATGATGTCTATGAAGGAAAAGATTGGAATAAATATGTTGAAGAATCTCATAAAATTGAAGACTGGGTACATGATGCGCCTGGTGAATCAGAGCCGCCTGCGGTGATGAAGCAGCGCCTGGGTGAGTTTATTTTTGCAATGGAAAAAGAATACAAGGGCGAGAAAATATTAATCGTAACCCACGGTGGCGTTATTCGGTTATTGCGCGGCGTTGCTGAAGGGCTTCACAATACGATTCCTGGAATGAGTGCTTTTTATACAAAAGAAGAAAAACTATCAGCCAATGCAGAAGTTGCGCCCTTGCCATTCACCCCATTTCCACACGATGATCGGTATCAATTCGATCCGCATCGTCCATATATTGATGAGGTGGAATTGCAGACTCCAGAAGGCAAGAAACTCGTGCGTACGCCAGAGGTAATTGATGTGTGGTTCGATTCGGGTGCGATGCCGTATGCACAGCATCATTATCCTTTCGAGAATAAAGAATACGTTGATACTACAGCATTTCCTGCAGGATATATTTCCGAGGCGACTGACCAGACGCGTGGATGGTTCTATACGCTCCACGCGATTGGAACATTATTGGGGCGTGGTCCTGCGTTCACGGGCTGTGTGTGTCTGGGCCACATCATGGCCGCAGATGGCACCAAGATGTCCAAGTCCAAAGGCAACACTGTGAGCCCATGGGAGCAAATGGCACGATGGGGAGCCGACACGGTGCGATTGTGGATGTACACGGTGAATCAGCCAGGAGACGCCAAGAATTATGATGAGAAAACGGTAGGTGAAGTGAATCGCAAATTCTTCGGGATGATTGATAACATGCATACGCTCTATGCTATGTATGCTGATGATCCAGCAATTGCAGACCATAGGACTACTGATGCATATGAATCTCCACATGTGCTTGATCAATGGATACTCAGCTACATTGATGACCTTGCTGATTATATGACGCGGGAATTGGATGACCTGAAGATCCTCGAAGCAGGCCGGAAATTACGACAAGCAGTCCTCGATCTCTCACAATGGTATATGCGCCGTACACGTGATCGTTTCAAGGGATCTGACATTGTCGACAAGCGATTCGCTCTTGCGACAACGCACCGTGCATTGATGACAATCGTGCGCTTATCGGCGCCGTTCACACCATTGTTCGCTGAGGATATGTATGCGAAGTTGCGTGATGATGCCAATGATCCGATCTCCGTGCATCTGTCAGACTGGCCGACCATTTCAGAAACTATTTCAAAAGAAGTCCGTGAGAAGAATATTGTAGCCATGCGTGATGTGCGTGAGCGTGTTTCGCAGATCTTGGAATTGCGTGATCAGGCTAATATGAAAGTGCGCCAACCGCTCGCATCAGCGAGTATGAAATCATGGTCGCATGATGAGGCATTGCTCGATCTCATTCGAGATGAGGTGAATGTGAAAGAGGTCACGATTAATGCATCGATTGATGCTGAGGTTGCCCTCGATACCGAGCTCACCGATGAGTTGAAAAAGGAAGGATTACAACGTGAATTTCTCCGCCAGGTGCAATCAATGCGTAAAAAGGCAAGTCTCGTCCCTGATGATGAAATAACGCTCCATCTATATAATAGCAACGAGGACATGAAAGATTTCGTACATGCAATGCTCGAAACATTACAAAGCAAAGCTGGTGTTCGGGAGTTGCGCCACCATCCGAATGCAGATGAGGAAAAAGAGACTGCGACCGTGAAATTATCTGATGAGCTCGCATGTGAGGTGTGTATTGAAAAGGTGTAGGGATGATATACTAAGTACATGATAGAATTTCGAAAACACAGCAAGCCTGTTTGGGTAATAATAATTACATTGTGGATTGCGTTTTTCGTAGCGTTCATGTATTTCGTAGGTGTTCCAATTATCAAGCAGTACGTTGTTGATCCAATGCAAAATATGAACCAACAGTCATCTTCTAAAGATATTGGCCTTATTCAGGCAAAGTTAAAGGCGCGCTCTGAGTTGTTACTGGAAGGGTATGGTTTCTTTGGAAAAGTGGATGAGGTTATTGAAAAGCCATACGGTTGGTTCCTTTTCTCTAATTCGTTTGCAGAAAAAAATATTCACCCACAGTTTATCTTTGTTTCAAAAAGTGGGATTGTTGATCCAATAAGTACTTTAATGCATATCGATGATTATATATCAACATATGATCACATGCATGAAGAAGGGACAATAGGTGAATATTTGTATAAATTAGGATTATCTGATGAGGTCTTGCATAAACTTTCTGAATCAGACATTGGCGCCATAGATGATTTTATCGTTTCATTTACAAAGGCAATTGAGGACAAAGATATAGATGAAATAATGAGACATATAAGCTTCCCATTAGGCCATGAGAATGGGCAATATAATATGGACGGCAGGGAAATATTTCTTGAAAGTAAACATTTTTTGTTTATAGCAAAATATTTCGACACATCACTTATGAATCCAGGTGAGCAGGCAGAAGCAATTTCAACAGTAGGATTTGAGTCATTTGAATATTTTCCAGGGCCGACAGACTATTATCGAATAGCACATGTTTTTCATAAAAGCGATTTCAGTGTATATTTTGACTTAAGAAAACGTGATGGGGAAATCGTACTCGATAAGATGCGAATAGAAGAGAAGTAACTTTTTTGATACAATAAACACATGTCAAAAAACAACATCACAAAAAAGCAGATCCCGCTTCTTATATTTCTAACCATTATGTTTGCTGTGATTTTTTATTCATCAGGCATCACAGATTCTATACAGAAATTTTTTACACGAACTTCTGATGTGAGTACTATTGAAATTATGAATGAAATCACGACGTTGCAAGAGGCAAAGGGGAAAGCGATTGAATCTGCTGCGCGGTTTCCACATAGGGCGATTCTTATAGACGATCAAACGGTTGAGCGATCGTACGGTTGGTTCTTCGCATTCGCACCGGAGAAGTATATTGAAACGGGTGAAATGCGTTACCAAGTTCCGGGCTCGCCATTTATTTTTGTAGGGAGAAATGGCGAAACTGAAGGATTTCCCTCATCAGCAACCCGAAGTTTTTTTGTTGATGAATATGATCGGATGTATGAAGCGGGTGAGCTTGATAATTATTTAAATAATTTGTAAGTACTCATGTACACTCGTTTTCAGACCCCAGCATTTATCGTGAAGATCCAGAATCGTGGCGAGGCCGATCGCGTGTATCTCTGCCTGACGCGTGATCATGGTTTGGTGCGTGTCAGTGCGCGATCCGTGCGCAAGCATACATCGAAATTACGCTATCACCTCCATGTGCTTTCTCGGGTTGATATAGAATATGTTGAGGGAAAGGGAATTGCCCGATTGGTCGGCGCCCAATCGCTCGAACACTTTCGCCCTATCCATCCCGAGATTCAGCAGCTCGGCGCCTATTTTGCCCAACTTATTACTAAACTGTATCGTGATGGTGTTGATTTGGTCCACGTGTATGAAATGCTACACGAGCGAATGGTGCAGTTGCAGAATCTCGATGAGCTCATAGTGAGTCGCAAGGTTCAACCTTACGACATTGATATTCCTGATATCGCGCGACGTATTCGCGTGTGCATGGCACATGAATTATTGTATGACTTGGGTGAAGCAGAGGAAAACCCAGAACTTGCTGTTGATTACACTGATCTCGAGACGCTCAAAAATTTCGCCTACACCGATGTATATTCTAAAACACAGGAGTTATTGGAAGGGGTTTTGTATGGGTAAAAAGCTAGTATCATCTAGTCTGAGAACACAACGCGTACGAGATGTGTTTTGGCGCGTGTGTATGCGACATAGCGATAATCTTTGATGAGTGCTTTGTAGGCTTCTTGGAATGCTTGGTCATCGTTATCAAAAGTGGGTTCGAATATTTCTGCATGCTCGAGTACCCACACTGCATCGAATTCTAAGCCTTGGACTTCATCTACATACATAACGTGCGTTGCTGTGTCGTGGATTGATTTGAACTCTTCTATAATAGATGCATTGAATCCAATAATGCCAATGTGGTGTGTTGGGTGTTCTTTTTTATATTCTAAAATAGTATCTTTGATACCTGCGATATCTTGTGAGTCGAGTATCTCAACAGTGCCATACCCTGGATCATCGGATGGTAATGAATCATCTGATTGGTCGACATCATATCCAATTGCTCGCAAGTGATCCAACACCTGCATGAACATTTTTTTTGTTCATGTGTTGTTTGTATATTTCTTGAATTTTATTGTGGAGATCTTGTAGGGTGTGCTCTTTTTGTTCAGGTGTATATGACATAAGTAGTTGGAATGCTTGAATACATTGTATGTGAAATGTTGGTAATTAAAAAGCAACCGGCTGTACCGGTCGCTTATTTTTGCTATTGAGATTTAGTCCTCACTGCGTCACTGATGACAGTAATCTCTGGAAGGATGCTAGGATCATGTAATCTCGAGAATATTATAGATGCTGTCTGTTTACAAATAAAGGTAATAACAAGTTTTCAATTTAAACTTTCCTCCCCAAATCACTCCTATCTTGCTATACTAATGGATAAGAGATTTTTGATATGCCACAGAATAACCCTAAAAAAATAAATAGCATACAATCTACACCTACAGGAAAGCAATCGGGCTTGTCTGGTGAGCGGAATCGCAATCACGAGAGCCGCGTCGATCACATCGAAGATCACCTCTATAGTAATACCTACCGCGCGTCACCCGATGAGCGTCGCAGAATGGACACGCAAGATGTTGTCATCGGCGATACCATTTGGGACGATAATAAAGAGGAGAATCGCTCATTCAACCGTGCAGAGAAATCTAGCTCTTTCTTGCGGAATTTTTTTCTTCTCGCATTACTCCTGTGCGTGCTTGCAGGAGGATATCTATGGTGGACGCTGACACAGGGTCGCGTGAGTGTATCGAATGAGAATATCGTTATTGATATGCGCGGCAAGACCTTTGTTGATGGCGGGGAAGATATAGATTTCGAGGTTGATATTATTAATCGCAATGTTACCTCTTTGACGCTCGTTGATTTGGTGATTGAATATGAAAAAAATACTGACGAGCGTGAGGGTTTTGGTATTGAGACTATTCGCGTGCCATTGGGAACAATTGAGCCAGGCGAACAATTGCGTGAGGAATTCGATATCGCATTGTTTGGTGAGGAAGGGGATCGCCGCATAGTCACTGCCAAGCTCGAATATCGGATACCGAACTCATCATCCATTTTCGTCGCAGAGAATTCATTCGTAGTAGGAATACGATCGGCGCCGTTGGTTATTGATATCAAGGCACCGGATCGAGTTATCGCGAACCAAGAGATGATCCTCGATATTGAGCTTACGGCAAATAGTGACGAACCCTTGGAGGATATTTTGATAAAAATAGATTACCCAACAAGCTTTTCTATCAATTCCTTTACGCGTGAACCAGATTTTGGAAAGCATACATGGTACTTCGATCGCCTTGATGCAGGTGAGCGTATTTCATTTCAGATAACGGGAACCATTGGAGGTGTTACAGGTGATGAGCGCACCTTTCGCATAGAAACAGGAAGCCAGAGCGAGGTCGATGAGCGCCTCTTGTCGCAGGTGTACCATAATGATGCGCACGGCGTTGCTCTCGAATCTGTTTTCTTGGCAACTGATCTTGCCCTTTCAGGTATTAATGAACAGCGCATTGCATACGATAATGCTGGAGAAGTGGAGGGGAAGATCCGTGTTACGAATCAGCGCGCAACACCACTGGCTGATGTAGAAATTATTGTATCGTTGGACGGTGATCTCTATGTACCAGGAAGCGTGCGCGTGAATAGTGGATCATATGATTCTAATAGTGAGCGGCTCGTATGGACTCGGGATTCGTACACGCGCCTGGGGCTTATGAATCCAGGGCAGAGCGAAGAAGTATCTTTCTCGTTTAATCTCGAATCACTTATTGATGAGGCGGGTATTCCTCGGGATGTTGATCCATTGATGGATATGGTTGTCGCCGTGCGTGCGGTGGGACAGGACGGAACGGCCTTTACGGCTGAAGGGTTGGATCGTACAACGATTGCGGTGAATTCTGTTTCATCTCTACAGCAAGAGACCTTGTATCAAGAAGGCGGCCTGCCGAATAGTGGTCCTATTCCACCAGAAGTCGGGCAACGTACGACCTATAGCTTACGTTGGTTCATTACGAATAGCTCGAATGAATTATCTGATGCGCAAGTAATTACAAAGCTTCCAAATAATATTGAATGGACAGGAGTCTTTACTCCGCAAAGTAGCAACATTACGTATAATACTCAAACACGCGAAATAGTCTGGAGGCCAGGGGCTATTGCTGCTGGGGCAGGCGGCGCAACTCCAGCACCAGAAGTAATATTCCAAATAGCACTCACTCCATCCCTTGAAGAGAACAGCAATTTCTTGCCTTTGACCCGCGAGGTGTCCTTCTCAGCACAAGATGTGTTCACGAATCAGGAGCTTACTCAGAATAAAACAAGCCACACAACACGCTTGCAAGGCGACAGCATCGAAGACCGGGGAATTATTGGTGGCATTCGATAGATTGATTGCATCAATACGAGTAGGTTGTTTATGATATACTATTCGGCAAGAGAAGAAATAATTATATTTTATGGAAAAGATTGCAAAAATTTTCGATTCATCAGCACGTGTGAAAATCATGCGCTTATTCCTTTTTAATGACAAGACACCATATGACGTGCATGACATTGTAGAAAAGAGTCATGTGTCTGATGCTACAGCGCGGCGCGAAATCAAGATTCTCTCTGATGCGAGCTTTCTTAAGAAGAAAAGCTTTACTAAGTCGCTCATAATTAAACCAACAAAAAAGAATGCTAAATCAAAAAAGAAAACAATAAAAAAGAAAAAAGTGAACGGCTGGATGCTCAATGATAAATTTCCACTCGCCAAGCCATTCCGTGAACTACTCATAGAAGGCGATCTCGTGGGTACCAAGACGCTCCACAAGCGCTTTGCCCCTACGGGAAAAATAAAGATGCTCGTTCTTTCAGGTATCTTCGTCAAAGATACCCAGCGCAGCACCGATATGATTCTCGTGGGTGATAAGCTTGATATGAAAAAGGTTGAGAGGACCATGCGTAATCTAGAAGCAGAAATTGGCAAAGAGCTCCGCTATTCTATTTTCACGACCGAGGAATTCCAGTACAGACTCTCGATGTATGATCAGCATCTTTTAGATATTTTTGATTACCCTCATGAGAAAGTCGTTGATAAAATGGGCCTTCTTGAATCTTGAGATATAACTTATCTTTAGATAATAATATGAGAGCATATTATCCCCAAAGATTGCTTGGGGATTTTATGATGTATGTGAGATAATGATAAAGACTTATTACTTTTTAATCATGAATATTGCACTAATATATGATATCTTTCTTTCACGTTAATAAACGTTTGTTGTGGGGCATTTTGTTGATAAGTACTTTCATCTTTTTATCAGTAAATGCATATGCGTACGAGTACAATGGGTCAAAAAGAATAAAGGCTCAAGATAAAAATGAGATTGCATTAGTCCCATTGCAAGATAGGTCAAATGCACAATCTGTGTTATGTGAAGAGAAAAATATCCCTCCTTCTCCTGAGTATGACGAAGCATATGGTGTTGTGACAGATGCTAATGATCGAACATTCGATTTTTATCCCGCATTAAATAATGATTCAAAAGGTACGATTGTTTTTTTTCATGGCGGTGGTGGTGAGCGGCGCGAGCCAGGCAGAGGTCAAGATTCGCTTACAGGAGAACTAGAATATCTTAGGCAATGGTATAATATCGCGGATGTAAATTATTCTTATACGATTAGCGAGAACCAGCCCTTGAATTATCAGTCAATACCAGAGAATAGATTTCCACAAGCTATTCTTGATGCCAAGCAAGCTGTTAATTATATTGCAGACACATATGATGATCGCATATATGTTATGGGCGTGTCATTTGGTGGGTATTTAGCAAATATGATTAATGTTACGCAACCCGCGGGCACATTCGTTACGGGCGATACGTATCCAGGGACAAACATTATTGCCGCGGCTTCAATGTTCGGTATAGCGGATTGGACGCGAACAAATGCTTCTAGTTCAGGAGGAATTAATTATTACGAAAATAATATTGCTGGTATTAATTATGATGATGAGTTGGTCCTCCTTCCGTCATCAGGAACACCTGACGCATTTGCATGGAATTTCTTTGGCGATGCACCCAATGACCTCTCTCAAGGTATTGTTGATGATGCAAACCCAATAATGCACATAGGTGATAATGCAGAAAGTGTCAGTCCTATGTTTTTAGCACATGGAAAAAAAGATATTATTGTTCCGTATAGACATAGCGTATGGCTACAGGAAGAGCTCTCACTCTATGACGTTCCTTATCTTTTTAATTTTGAGAATCAGGATATAGTCACTACAGACACTATAAGGAATAGCTTTGAAAATGCAGGGCATTACTACCCTGCGGCTGGTTTGTTTAGGGCTACGTTCTTCCTAGATGAGATCGATAGTTTTTTTAGTGAGTTTGATCCGTGTAATGATGAGCAGGTAGGTGGGGCGGCTGACTTTAATCTTGCTATATTTAAGAGCGTCGCCGCTACCCCAGCAGTAGTTAACGGTGCACCATACCCCAATACTTATAGTATTACAGTAATTAACGATAGCCTGGTGCCGGCAACATCATTCGCCATTACCGATACTTTGCCTTCGGGTCTGCGGCTAATCGCAGGAAGTTTTGGATATTCACAATCTCAGAACACTGGAGGAGGATCATGGCAGTGCAGTACGGCGAATGGTCTTCTGGGCCCTGTAACATGTGACTTTGCTGGCGCATTAGCCCCAGGTGCAAGCGTAACCATTCCATTAGTATTCACTGAATATACAGGAACAGATACAAGTCCTGTAAATACTGCAACTGTAGAGAATACTGATACAAGCATCGTTGAAGTAGATACAAGTGATAATACAGCTAGTGCACTAATTCCAGATAACGTTGATCCTGATCCAGAAGTATGTACCAGCTCAGTAGATCGTTTATGGTATGTGGCTGATGGGGATTTCAATGTGACGGGCGTTCATACTACAGGTACATCAGTTCCGTATCCAGGAATATATTTTGATATAGAAACAGCAAATCAGAAAAACCCTCAAGGCCCTTTAGGGATTGCATCAAATTTCATACTTGATAATTTTATCATTGGTCGAGAAATACAGTCTTCAAATATTCCATTTTGTGAAAGGGACTTGAGATTGCGTATTATGGCACCAGGAGAAGATCCTAATGATATTACTCCGTCTAATTATGTAGATATCAGGCCTTTTGGGAATACATGCAAGTATACTGGGAATACTAATCTCTTCTTCCCGGGTCAGCTACAATTCTCACTCCCATACCCTGTAGTATTTGAGCCAGGCTCATTAGATGAATTCACCTTTTTGCTTTATGCAGAAGATGGGCAGGATGGTAATGGGAATGACTATCAGGCAAGTGGGCTAGATTTTGAATTTGTACATAAATTCTCTGGTATTCGGTTTGATTATGAATATCAAAACTGCAACTAATTATTAATTCAAAACCATATACTAATACCCAGAAAACATCCACACCGTGTGGGTGTTTTCTAGTTATCCACTAACAGACTCAGTATGTATGTGGCACAATACTAGTAACATATCCCCGCAATGGGTATGGCAGTTATTAATCCTATTTACAACGAGCATGCACTAACATTAGGCTCTCG
>ENA-ORXC01000454-ORXC01000454.1-marine-metagenome-genome-assembly--contig:-NODE-454-length-29868-cov-5.474875_pt1 | contig 29868 bp, 31 predicted proteins | sample MGYA00237865_ERZ511478 | MGnify/ENA metagenome assembly ERZ511478
GAATACAGATAGGTTCCAGGTTTCCACTTTGTTATTATGTATTGATTATCAATTAGCTGCCGAAGCCAAGCCAATGAGAAATATCCCATATCTTGCAATATTAGATCTCCTGGTTCTAATATATCACTAATACAATCTGCAGCTCCTTGATCATTATCTCTAAATGATCCCAAATTTAGTTGAAGCCATTTGTGATTACTATAATCGTAACAAGCTTGGATTCTCATTACTGCTGTAGCTTTAAACTTATTATAGTTTCCTGGGAAGACATTGCTTAAATGATTTGGCAAATTTTGAGTCGTACTATCTCTTAGGATTATTCTATTAAACAACTTACCTAATTCAGATATTCCATCTTTTTCAGTTATCCTTTTTTTTGTCTTTTGATTAAGAATCTTGTTTAAAATTAGTTTGCTTAGTTTATTTGAGTGTTTGTACACATTATAAGGTCTAAAAATATGTAAATTTTATGTTAAGATAGTATGTTTTACCCTATAAAGTTACGAAAACGTTTTCGTGTGAACAAATAGAATTTAATATGAATTTCATAATAATTAAATAGTTTGATTAAGATATTCCAATTTTATAGGCTTAAGTTTTTTTATATAACCACTTGTTTTTGGTTTATTTTACGAGTGTCAGTCTCATCGCAACAATTTGCTAACTTTGAATAGCTCTTATTGCTACTGTATTTCCATATAAATCCTTGTCCATGAAAAATTATACCTTAAGTATTATTGTTGTTTTGTTAACATGTTTTTCTTGTGAATTCAATAAGAAAAAGGATAATCCCGCTTTCGCGAAAGCAGAATTAAGCACCTCTTTCCAGTTTGATGAGTATATGGAAGAGTCAGGTGTTATTTATGAAGTGAACATAAGGCAGTATTCTCCCGAAGGAACATTTGCAACTTTTACAAAAGATATACCAGTATTAAAAGAACTAGGAATCAAGATTCTCTGGGTAATGCCTATTTTTCCCATTTCTCAAACTAATAGAAAAGGAAGTCTAGGGAGCTACTATGCGGTATCAGATTTTAGAGAAGTAAACCCCGAGTTTGGGAATTTGCAAGATGTGGATGATATGATTAGAGTTGCACATGAGCACGGCATAGCCGTAATACTAGACTGGGTTCCTAATCACACAGGGTGGGATCACACGTGGATCACATCTCATCCAGAGTGGTATACTCAAAATGGTAAAGGAGAGATTGTAGACCCTATAGACCCGGCCACGGGTAAATCGTGGGGATGGACAGATGTTGCAGATCTTAATTATGATAATCAAGCGATGCGCGATGAGATGATTGCAGATTTATCGTACTGGGTTAAAGAGCACAATGTGGATGGTTTTAGAATGGATGTTGCTCATAAAGTGCCTGTACCATTCTTTAAGAGAGCCGTAGATTCTCTTGAAAAAATAAAGTCACCGCTCTTTATGCTGGCAGAGGCAGAGCAAGTAGATTTAATGGCAAATGGTTTTGATATGCACTATGCATGGCAGATGCACCACTTATTAAATGAAATAGCAAAGGAAGAAAAAAGTGTTCTGGACTTCTGGGCCTTACTTACACAATATGACCAAACTCTGGCTTATGATGATATAAATATGTATTTCGTTACAAATCATGACGAAAATAGCTGGGCAGGAACACTCAAAGAGCGCATGCCAGAAAATAAGAAGCTTTTTACTGTACTTACGTATATGATGCCTGGAATGCCGCTCTTATATAGCGGGCAAGAATACGACCTCGATAAAAGACTCCAGTTTTTTGAAAAAGACAGCATCCCAAAAGAGAAGGGAAGTTATTTTGAACTGCTCAAAAAACTTGGAAATGTAAAGAATAACAACAAAGCATTACATGGTGGGAAAACTAAAGCATCACTCATTAAAATAGAAGCTAGCAGTCCGGAGATACTTACCTTTGGGAGGGAGAAAGATGGCGACCAACTTTTATTTATAGGTAATTTTTCTAGTACATCAATAAATACTAAAATGCAGCTGTCTGGTACATTTATAAATGAACTTACTGGAGAGGATGTTGCGTTAAATAAAACACAATCAATCTCGCTAAAGCCTTGGGAGTTTCTCATTTTGAAATCTAAAACTCCTCTTAACTTTGACACTCGTGTCATACCAAATACTGTAAATGAATAAATTTGACGTCCTTATTGTAGGTGGTGGTGCCGCTGGTTTTTTTACAGCTCTTAATATTGCTAAAAAAACCCCAACGCTTAGCATAGCAATCCTAGAAAGAGGGAAGGAGGTACTTACTAAAGTAAAGATTTCTGGAGGTGGTAGATGTAATGTCACTCATGCAGAATTTATCCCAAAAGAACTTTCAAAAAAATACCCAAGAGGAAAAAAAGAATTATTGGGACCCTTCCATACATTTATGACGGGTGATACTATTGCATGGTTTGAAGATCGTGGCGTAGCGCTCAAGATAGAAGAGGATGGGAGAATGTTTCCAGTAACAGATTCTTCATCTACCATTGTAGATTGTTTTTTAAAAGAATCGCAGAAGTACAAGATTGAAGTACTTACTAATCATTCGGTACAAGATATTGGTTTTGACTCCGCTTTCGCGAAAGCGAGAATATCAAATGAAAATCCATTTTATGTAAAGACAAACAAAGGAAATTTCATCTGTAATCATCTTGTAATGACTACCGGAAGTAATCCTAAAATGTGGTCTTTATTACAGAAGGTAGGTCACACTATTACAGATGCGGTGCCGTCACTTTTTACATTTAATATAAACGATGATAAGATAGAAGGCCTTATGGGGCTTTCTACAGATGTCACGGTTAAAGTACTAGGTACAAAACAAAAATCTGAAGGTCCTTTGCTTATAACACACTGGGGAATGAGTGGTCCTGCAATCTTAAAACTATCTGCTTGGGGAGCAAGAGAGCTAGCAGATTTAAAATATCACTTTGACATTCAGGTAAACTGGCTTCAGTACTTAACTCAAGATGATGCGCTAGACGAACTTATGGAGTTTAAGTTACAGCATGCTAAGCAATCCCTATTTACATACACGCAATTTGATTTACCTAAGCGGTTATGGCATAACTTACTATTTGCATCTGGTATTACAGCCTCTGTAAAATGGGCAGAACTCACTAAAGCACAATTACATTCTTTAAGTCGTGAGCTCACGCAATCTCGTTTTTGTGTAAGTGGGAAAAGTACTTTTAAAGAAGAGTTTGTAACTGCGGGAGGCGTCAACTTAAAAGAAGTGAATTTTAAAACCTTTGAAAGTAAAAAAGTGTCACATCTGTATCTCGCAGGAGAGGTGCTCAATATAGATGCAATCACGGGTGGTTTTAATTTCCAGAACGCCTGGACAGGTGGCTATCTTGTTGCACAGGCAATTACCGCATGATTTTTTAAAAATAGAGGCGGCTACAAGATGCCTTTACTAGTTGAGACGCCATATTTCAAAATTTAAGGCAGTGGCAAATGCTACCCATAATAGGTAAGGAATTAATAGAATAGCGCTCCATTTATTTACAACGTTAAACCATTTTATGGTAAAAATGATTAAGATAAAAAGTGTGCAAATGGTGAGAAGTGCAAAAAAAGGTTGTTCTAGTCCAAAGAAAATAATACTCCATAAGCCATTTAAAAATAGTTGTATCCCAAAGTGATATAAGGCAACTTTTACCCATTTATGGTAAAAACCTCTATTCCACACAATTCCTGCCGCAATACCCATCATAATATACAGCGTGATCCACACAGGGGCAAAAATCCAGTTAGGCGGACTCCAGCTAGGTTTCATAAGCCCTACATACCAGGTGTCTATGCTGCTTTGCGTGGCTAAGGAGCCTATAGTTCCTACTAGTAGGCATATAATAATGCTTAAAACAATGCGAATTAATATATCCTTATCCATACAATAAATTGGTTATGACTTAAAGGTAGTAAATAATCTTAGACCTCTCTAAGCTTCTAGATTGCTATCTTTGTATAAATTTTTACCCAAAATTCAATGACCGAAAGCGATTTTATACCTTCTGCCGATTATAGTAAGCTCCCTGGAGGATCTGTACGTTATCAATCTCCTAGTAATATAGCCCTTGTAAAATACTGGGGAAAATATGGAGAGCAATTGCCTCAAAATCCCAGCATCAGTTTTACATTATCTAATTGCCATACCACCACAACACTAGCTTACAAAGAACGCAGCAATGGTGGCGATAAAATCCCTTTCGAGGTTTTTTTAGACGGAGAAGCAGTGCCAGATTTTAAACCTAAAATCGCTAAATTTTTTGAGCGCATAGCAATTTATATGCCTTTTGTAAAGGACTATGAGTATATCATTGAGACGTCTAACTCTTTTCCGCACAGTTCTGGTATCGCTAGTTCTGCCTCTGGCATGAGCGCCCTTGCACTCTGTCTTATGGAAATGGAGCGACGTATGGTGGTGACTATGACAGATGTTTTTTTTAATAAAAAGGCTAGTTTTCTTGCCAGACTAGGCTCTGGAAGCGCTTGTAGAAGTATAGGTGGACCACTAGTTGTGTGGGGTACTCACGCTACAATTGAGGATAGCACAAATTTTTATGGAACCTTTTATGAAGGAGAAATTCACAAAAAATTTAATAATTATCAAGACACTATTTTACTAGTTGATAAAGGTGAGAAGCAAGTAAGTAGTACTGTAGGACATGATTTAATGCATGGTCACGCTTTCGCAAAAGCGAGATTCTCCCAGGCACATGATAACTTATCAAGCTTGATGCAAGTTTTTAAGGAAGGTGACGTAGATCAGTTTATAAAAATCGTGGAAAGTGAGGCACTCACACTGCACGCAATGATGATGACGAGCCATCCTTACTTTATATTGATGAAGCCTAAAACGCTTGAGATTATTAATGAAATATGGGCTTACCGAAATAATACGGGTTCAAAAATATGCTTCACGCTAGATGCAGGTGCAAACGTCCATGTGTTATATCCAGAAAATGAAAAAGAAGCGGTTCAAGATTTTATAACAACACAACTTTCAAAATTTTGCCAAAACGGGCACTATATTAATGATTATGTGGGTAATGGGGCAAAAATGATGTAAATTTGTATATTACTTATGATCATCCCCATTATGAAAGGTCCACTTTTTTATTCAAAAATTTTACTCTTCGGAGAGTATGGTATTATTAAAGACTCTAAAGGTCTTGCTATACCTTATAACTTTTATAATGGAGCCCTTAAAATAGAAGACAATCCTTCTGAGGAAGCAATTGCTTCAAACGGGCATCTTGCGAGATTTGTAAGTTATCTAAAAGAGTTGCAAACTGAGCAACCAGAGCTTGTTTCATTTGATATTGATCAAATGCAGGAAGATGTAGCTGCAGGAATGTATTTTGATTCTAGTATACCTCAAGGATACGGTGTAGGGAGTAGTGGTGCACTAGTAGCAGCTATTTATGATAAATATGCGGTTAATAAAATAACGGTACTAGAAAACCTCACCCGTGAGAAGTTGCTCAATTTAAAGCAAATCTTTGGTGGTATGGAATCCTTCTTTCACGGTAAATCCTCTGGGTTAGACCCTCTTAATAGTTATTTAAGTCTTCCTATTCTTATTAATAGTAAAGACCATATTGAAGCTGCTGGGATTCCTTCACAAGCGCAAACAGGTACGGGAGCTGTGTTTTTATTAGACAGTGGTATTGTAGGGGAGACTGCTCCTATGGTAAATATCTTTATGGAGAGTATGAAACAAGATGGTTTTAGAGCAATGCTTAAAGATCAGTTTGTAAAACATACAGATGCCTGCGTAGATGACTTTTTAAAAGGAGATGTAAAGTCCCTTTTCAGTAATGTGAAGCAATTATCTAAAGTAGTTCTCAGTAATTTTAAACCTATGATCCCTGTAAAATTCCATGATTTATGGAAGCAAGGTATAGATAGTAATGATTATTACTTGAAGCTTTGTGGCTCTGGTGGTGGTGGTTACATGCTCGGGTTTACAGAAGATCTTGAGAAGGCACAAAAGGCTCTTAAAGGTTATACGCTAGAAGTGGTGTACACTTTTTAATAATTCATACTATTTACTTAAAAGGCAACTAATGCTTTCGAGAAAAAACAAGCGTTTTATCCTTAAGTTAGTTAGCTTGTTTTCTGTGGTGCGTGGTTACAATATACTTGTAATTGTCATTGCACAGTATCTTACTTCTATATTTATACTAGCTCCAGGATTACGCTTGCGCGAAATCATCTTTGATCCAAATCTCTTATTTCTAGTGCTTGCTGGGGTATTTACCATTGCAGCAGGTTATATTATTAATAGCTTCTATGACTCAGAAAAGGACTTGATTAATAGGCCTAAGAAGACCATGTTAGACAGATTAGTGAGTCAAAACACGAAGTTATCTATATATTTTGTGCTCAACTTTCTAGCCGCTATAGCTGCTAGTTATGTATCCTTTAGAGCAGTGATATTTTATGCGCTTTACATAGTTGGGATTTGGATGTATTCACATAAACTCAAGAAGTATCCTTTTGTAGGAAATCTTGTTGCTGCTATACTGGCTATAATTCCGTTTTTTGCGGTATTTATTTATTACGGAAATCTGGCACCAGTGATTTTTGTGCACGGTTTGTTTCTGTTCTTAATAATTGCAATGCGCGAGATGGTAAAAGATCTGGAAAATTTAAAAGGTGATTTGGTTTTGAATTATAGAACAATACCTGTTATATATGGTACCACAACTTCAAAATGGCTGCTCACCATTCTTGCAGGATTAACTATTATTCCTATTTATTTTTTAGTAAACCATTTTAAATTAGGACACATGAGCTACTATTTTTACGGGAGTGTTGGCTTGCTACTAGTGTTTCTAGCTATTTTATGGCGTTCTGTCGCTCGACCTCATTATTTGCTGCTCCATAATATCTTAAAGTTTATCATTGTATCTGGAGTGTTTTGTATCGTATTGCTAGATGCGAGTGTGGTGCTTAACAGAATTTTTTAAATAGAATAACGTTTAATCGTCCAGTGTTTATAGGTAGCTAAACAAAAAAAGCCCACCAATGGTGAGCTTTTGTAATCGTAAAAAAGTATCTATCTATCTTGATAACTACAGTACACGTACTTGTGCAGCAGTTAATCCTTTTCTTCCTTCTTCTTCTACGTACTCAACTTTGTCTCCTTCGTTGATAGTTTCCCCGTTTAGACCTGTAACGTGTACAAAAATGTCTTTACCGTTCTCGTCGTTAGTTATGAAACCATAACCTTTTGACTCATTGAAAAATTTTACTGTTCCTTCCATTATAAAATATGTATTATTAAAGTACAAACTTACACTTTTATTTGGTAATCAATACTTTTGTTAATATTATATTAATGTAAACTCTTTACTTTCAGCGCTTTTTATCTTTTGTATTATTATAGTCTTTCATGCGTTTAAATGCTTCATCTGTGAGCATATAATCTGCTACTTTGCGATCTTTCCAGCGATGATAAATAAAAGTGGGCATTAAAATAAAGAAACCTCCAGCAATAGAAAGGCCTATGAACTTATGACCAAGCGCAGCATCTACATTGTCTTTGCAGTAAAAGCCATACGCAAGCATCGCTGCGAGTATAAAGAAAAGAACAATGATAAAAATACGTCGAGCTTTGTTCATTTATTTAAAGAATGTAATGGTTATAAAAAAAGCAATGATAGCTAGTACCAAAATACTAACCATCGTGATTGCCATAGTTTTTAAAACAGTTTTAAATACTTTAGAATTGCTTTGTTCTTCTTCTGTTTTCAAGTCTCAGTCTTATTAAATGGAAGATTACAGTTGTTATGATTTTTGATCACGTAACTTCAAATTCAATTCCTTCATTTGCTCATCATCTAGAAAAGCAGGCGCGTCTATCATAACGTCACGACCACTGTTATTCTTAGGGAAAGCAATAAAGTCACGTATAGTTTCTTGTCCTCCTAGAATAGCAACAAGTCTATCTAGCCCAAAAGCAAGGCCTCCGTGTGGTGGTGCTCCATACTCAAAGGCATCCATAAGGAAGCCAAACTGTGCCTTAGCCTCCTCTTCAGAAAATCCTAGGTGGCGTAACATAATCGCTTGCGTTTCTTTATCGTGTATACGTATAGATCCTCCTCCTATTTCGTTACCGTTAAGTACAAGATCGTAGGCATTTGCCTTGACCTCTCCAGGTTTTGTATCTAGTAGTTCAATTTGTCCAGGCTTAGGAGATGTAAATGGGTGGTGCATTGCGTGGTAATGACCAGTCTCTTCATCTAGTTCCAATAATGGGAAATCTATTACCCATAATGGAGCAAATACCTTAGGATCTCTTAATCCTAAACGTGTTGCTAGCTCCATACGCAATGCACTCATTTGAGCGCGAACTTTTGAGGTGTCTCCAGATAGTATGCAGATAAGGTCTCCTTTTTGAGCACCAGTAACTTCGGCCCATTTTGCAAGATCCTCTTGATCGTAAAATTTATCTACAGAAGACTTGAATGATCCATCATCATTACAACGGGAATAAACCATCCCAAGTGCTCCCACTTGTGGGCGCTTTACCCAGTCAATAAGTTTATCTATTTCCTTGCGAGTATATGCGTTTCCTCCAGGAACAGCAATACCTACTACAAGCTCTGCGTTATTAAATACGCTAAATTCTTTATGCTGTGCGACAATATTAAGCTCGCCAAATTCCATCCCAAAACGGATGTCTGGCTTGTCATTACCATATAAACGCATGGCATCATCATACAGCATACGTGGGAATTTCTCAATCTCAACACCGTTTACTTCCTTAAGTAAGTGTCTTGTAAGCCCTTCAAAGATGTTTAAGATATCTTCTTGTTCTACAAAGGCCATCTCACAGTCTATTTGCGTAAACTCAGGCTGTCTATCTGCACGTAAATCTTCATCACGGAAACACTTTACAATCTGGAAATACTTATCCATTCCCCCTACCATAAGCAATTGCTTGAAAGTTTGTGGAGATTGTGGTAATGCATAAAATTGTCCTTCGTTCATGCGAGAAGGAACTACAAAGTCACGAGCTCCTTCTGGAGTAGACTTGATTAAGTATGGTGTCTCTACCTCAATAAAATCTTGATCAGAAAGATATTTACGCACTTCTAGTGCAACTTTATGTCTAAAGATTAAGCTATCACGCACTGGCTTACGGCGTATATCTAGGTAGCGATATTTCATACGCACATCCTCACCACCATCAGTTTCATCTTCTATAGTAAAAGGAGGAGTAAGTGATGCATTAAGCACTTCTAGTTTTGATACTAAAATCTCGATATCTCCTGTTGCGATATTTGGATTTTTTGAATCACGGTCTATAACGGTTCCAGTAACTTGAATGACAAACTCACGTCCTAGTTTACGTGCTTGCTCCATGATTGCAGCATCAGAGCGCTCCTCGTCAAAAACAAGTTGCGTCATCCCATAACGATCACGAAGATCTACCCATATAATAAATCCTTTATCTCTAGATTTTTGAACCCATCCTGCGAGGGTAACTTCTTTATTAACATCGGTAGCTCGTAGGCTTCCATTATTGTGCGTTCTGTACATTTTTTTGCTCGGTTTGAGATGTGCAAAAATAAATATATCAAAGGGGATTTAAACAGTAACTGTCTATAAATGTTAAGGAAGTGTTTTTATATGGTTTAATTACGCTTTCGCGAAAGCGTAACAATCGAAGTAATAGAAGTAAAAGAAAGAAATTAATAATCTTTTTATGAAAACCATGAGGTAACTATATGCGTATTATATGTAACAAAAATTATTTTAAGATGATTGCACACGTTACCAAAGAAATACAACCTCTTCAAGATAAATTACTTGACCATCCTTTGTATAGCAAGATAAAAACTCCAGCAGACCTCTTAGTTTTTATGGAACATCATGTATATGCTGTCTGGGATTTTATGTCGTTATTAAAAGCGCTCCAAAATGGATTGACATGTACTAAAACTCCTTGGAAACCAGTGGGAAATAGCCAAACTCGATATTTAATTAATGAAATTGTCCTAGCCGAAGAAACGGATATTAATGCATACGGGAAGCGACAAAGTCATTATGAAATGTACATTGATGCTATGCGTAAAGCAGGAGCAAGTACAGTGGGAATAGATAATCTTGTCGCTACAGATTTTGATGTAATTTCATTAAATGATGCTATCGCAGCTGTGCCAGCTAGTGTAAGCCAGTTTTTAAAATTTACATTTGAAATTATAGATAAAGGGAACTTGCATGAGATAGCTGCGGCATTCACCTTTGGGCGTGAAAACTTAATACCATCAATGTTTACGGCAATTATAGGTGAGATTGAAGTAAACTTTCCTGCTAAAGACTTATCTGATTTTAAGTATTATTTTGAGCGTCATATTGAATTAGATGAAGATGTACATGGGCCTATGGCATTACAAATGATATCACATTTATGTGGTGCAGATGCGCAAAAGTGGAACGATGTAATTATGGTGTCTAAGGAAGCTTTACAAGTAAGATTAAAACTTTGGGACGGAATTTTGAGTGAGATTGGGGCTGTGAGTGTGTAGTCTATATGGACTAATAAAGATACTTGCCATAGTGTATAAAAAAACCTGCTCATGGAGCAGGTTCTATATAACTGTATACTAGTACTATTTTTTATTAACCTCTTTAATATATTTCTCAAGAGCCATAGTCATAGAAGGGGTCTCTGGAGTAGGTGCTTGTATATTTACTTTGAGACCAGCATCTTCGGCAGCTTTTACTGTGGTGTTTCCAAAGGCAGCAATGCGTGTTTCTTTCTGTTTAAAATTAGGAAAATTCTCAAATAAAGATTGTATTCCACTAGGACTAAAGAATACTAGAATATCATAAAAGACATTTTCATACTCAGATAGATCGCTTACTACCGTTTTGTAAAAAGTAGATTGCATCCATTTTACGCCTAGCGCATCAAGTAGTTCTGGCACATTAGGCTTGAACTTATCTGAAGATGGCAGTAAGAAAGATTCATTTTTATGCTTTTTAATCAAAGGGATAAGCTCTGGGAACGTACGTTTTCCTACATAAATTTTACGTTTACGGTATACTACGTATTTCTGTAAATAGTAAGCAACGGCTTCACTCTGGCAAAAATATTTTAAAGTATCTGGTACTTTAAAACGCATTTCCTCTGCGATTCTGAAAAAATGGTCTACAGCGTTACGGCTTGTAAGAATGATTGCGGTATAATCTTTAAGATCTACTTTTTGCAATCGTACTTCCTTGCCAGACACACCCTCTACATGGATGAAGGGGATGAAATCTATTTTAACGCGCTGCCTTTGTTCAAGCTCAAAATAAGGTGAGTTTTCAACCTTAGGCTTGGGTTGCGAAACGAGGATAGTTTTCACTTTCATAAACACTCATTTTTTAATTAGACTACTATTTTGTAACGTATGTGTACAAAATAAAGTAGGGTCCAATTTCGAGAGCGCAAAAATACAAAATAAAATAAAAAGGAAACCTAAAAAAATCGTCCTTGTATTTACGTAATAGCCAAAACTGTGAAATTATGTAGACAGCAGTGATTATAGCTAGTGTGCTGTAAATGAAATAAAAAGGAAATTCAAGTTGATAAACGGCAAAAGAGCAGGAGATAAGTGCAAAAAGACCTAGCAAATTTTTCACATTAAGACGTTTGTAGAAAAATGATTGCATTTTCTTTTCAAAATTTAATGTGTAACCAATGAAACGTTCTAGTATAAATTTTATAATTTCAAAGCAAGCATAACTTAGTACTATAAATATAAAGACATGAAAGTTTGCTGCATAAGAAATATTGACCATGGAGCAGTACAACAAGTAAAAGAGTATAGAAATTCCAGTGCATTGTATGACCAGTAATACTATCTGGAGTGGATGTAATATAAAAACTCCTTTTGACCTTGTACTAAAGAAACGATCTGCACCCACTATTTTTATAAAATCTGTGAACTGCGCCTGGTAAAAAAACTTTACTGTTGCCAGAATTATAAGACATCCTACAATGATCATTGTAATCCAGTTTTGATACGTAAGAAGGCGTAAGCTACTTTCCAAAATAAAGAGTTTTCTTGAGCGTTAAAAATACTACAAATTATATCAAAAGGTGCTCTCGAGGTATCATCACCTTATTAAAATAAGTACATTTGCTCTTAAACAAGATTGCATGGCAAACGCTGTAGTTATTATTCCCACCTACAACGAGATTGAAAATATAGAACGGCTGTTGCGCAATATATTTGCATTGCAAAGAGCTTTCCATATTTTAGTGGTGGATGACAACTCGCCAGATGGCACTGCAACTGTGGTGCATGAGCTTCAAGAGGAATACAAAGAGAAATTATTTTTATTAAATAGGCCTAAGAAAAAAGGCCTAGGTACCGCTTATATAGCAGGGTTTAAATGGGCACTTAGCAAAGAATACACCTATATTTTTGAGATGGATGCAGATTTTTCTCATAATCCCAATGATCTGATAAGACTGTATAATGCGTGTGTAAAGGACGGAGCAGATCTCGCTATAGGATCTAGATATGTAACTGGAGTTAATGTGGTAAACTGGCCCATGGGAAGAGTACTACTTTCATGGGGGGCTTCAAGATATGTGAGATTTATAACGAGAATGAATATCTATGATACAACAGCAGGTTTTATCTGTTATCATCATGAGGTATTGAGAACAATAAATCTTGATAATATTAAGTTTGTAGGCTATGCTTTTCAAATAGAAATGAAATACAAAGCTTATCTTAAAAAATATAAGATTATAGAGGTTCCAGTAGTATTTACAGATAGAACAAAAGGAGAGAGTAAAATGAGTTCAGGAATTATTTCTGAAGCCATTTTTGGTGTTGTTAAAATGCGATTACAACATCTTTTTAAAAAATAACTATGGAAAAGATTTTAATAAAAGATGCTCATATAGTTAACGAAGGAACCATAGTAAGAGGTGACGTGTTAATTCATAATGGCATTATTGAGGAAATTGCAGAGAGTATAAGTGCAAAGTCTGGTGATGTTCACATTTTTGATGCAGAGGGTACTTATTTGATACCTGGAGTTATAGATGACCAAGTTCACTTTAGAGAACCAGGGCTCACACATAAAGGAAATATAGCGACAGAGTCTAGAGCAGCAGTCGCAGGTGGTATTACTTCATTTATCGAAATGCCCAATACAGTGCCTCAAACCACTACGATTGAAAAACTTGAAGAGAAGTTTGAAATCGCAGCAAAGTCGTCTGCAGCAAATTATTCGTTCATGTTTGGTGGAACTAATGATAACCTTGACGAGATTTTAAAGGTAGATAAGAAAAATGTTGCAGGGCTTAAATTATTTTTAGGAAGCTCTACTGGAGATATGTTAGTAGATGATGAAGCCGTGCTTGAAAGAATTTTTTCGGCTACAGATTTACTTATCTCTGCACACTGTGAAGACGAGGAGACCATACAAAAGAATATTGCTATTTATAAAGAGCGTTATGGTGATGACATTCCCATGAATCTTCATCCTATAATAAGGAGTGAGGAGGCTTGTTATATTTCCTCATCACGAGCTATTGAACTTGCAAAAAAGACAGGGGCAAGATTACATGTATTTCACCTCTCTACAGGAAAGGAGACCGCGCTATTTGATAACACCATACCACTTGCAGAAAAGAAAATCACGGCAGAAGTTTGTATTCACCATCTGTGGTTTTCTGATGAAGATTATGATGAGAAAGGATCTAAAATTAAATGGAATCCAGCAGTAAAGACTCCGAAGGATAGAGAAGAATTATTCCAAGCGCTACTAGATGACAAGATTGATGTGATTGCAACAGATCACGCCCCACATACTTTAGAAGAAAAAAATAATGTCTACACAAAAGCACCTAGTGGTGGGCCTTTAGTGCAACACGCACTACCAGCAATGCTAGAATTTTATCATCAAGGAAAAATCTCCTTAGAAAAAATTGTAGAGAAAATGTGTCACAATCCTGCAATTCTTTTTCAAGTGGAAAATAGAGGATATATACGCAAAGGATATAAGGCAGACCTTGTGCTTGTAGATCTTAACGCACCATGGACAGTACAAAAGGATAATATTCTCTATAAATGTGGGTGGTCTCCTTTTGAAGGAACAACCTTTAAGTCTAGAATAACGCACACTTTTGTAAATGGACGCCTTGCCCATAAAAATTTTAAGGTGTACGATGAGCTTTTTGGGGAGCGTCTTACGTTTGATAGGTAATGAGAGCACTATTTTCTATACTAATAGTCATAATTTTCTTGAATAGTTGTCAGGATATACCAGCTGTGCAAAAGCCAGATCGTTTTATAGATGAAACTATGATGGAACATATTTTATACGAATCTGTACTTATATCTAGTGCTAGAGGTTATAATACAGCACAACTTAAGATTGTAGGAATACAACCAGAAACCTACATTTATGAAAAATACAATATTGATAGTTTGACATACGCACAAAACCTAGCCTATTATACAGCAGATGTAGATGTTTATAAGGTAATAAACTCTAGAGTGCTAGAGCGAGTGCGTAATGAATTAAAGTTTAATGATTCCTTAGAGACTAAAGAACAGAAAGAGCGAGATTCTTTGAGAAAGATCAATGTAAGAAGCCTTGTTAATAAGGATACGTTATTAGAGAAACGACTTCCACTAAGAACTATAACAGATACTTTTTCTAGAAAGCCTAAGCCTAGAAGATATTAGACAAGATGTATTATTGCTTTGCATGCAAAGCAATACGAGATAGCGTATCTTCTAGTGAAGTGGGCATGTAATTAAAAGTGCGAGTAATTTTTTTATTACTGTATGAAGTCTTAGTCTGTAGGGACTTATAACCTATTTTAGTGATTTTCCGTTTGCGAGTTATTAGTCCTCTTAGGGTGTCCAGAACGTTTAATACATATAAGAAATTACTATTAATCGCAATGCTAGGAGGTTTCTTATCAAGCGCTACTCCTATAGCTTCTAGAAGCTCACGATAAGTAATATTATGACTAATGGTAATATATCGCTCTTGCGATAGTGTCATAGTCATTGCTTTTTCCATAATCATAATGAGATCTTTTACGTCTATCAAGGCGCTTCCTCCAGTAGGGTAAAAAGAGTTGCCTTGCAGTATATGATTAAAAAATTTTCCGCTACCGTTTTGATAGTTTCCTTCGCCTATTATAATGCCTGGATTTAAAATAACCGCATCTAGTCCTTCTTGAGTGCCTCGCCATACTTCCATTTCTGCGCCATTTTTTGTGAGGGCATATACAGAGTTCTGGGCATCTGGGTCCCAAAAATTATCTTCGGTAATAGGCATGTTTGGGGTTTTTGCAAGAGTAGCAATAGAGCTTACGTATACTAGTTTTTTAATACTATTTGCAAGACATAGATTTACAACATTTGCAGTTCCTTCAATGTTAGTTTTAGTTAGTTCTTTAAACCTATAGGGATCAAAGGAGATGAGTGCAGCACAATGATAGACATGTGTAATATTTTTAAAAGCCACTGTTAGGCCAGGTATTTCTGTAATATCTGCTTGAACCCAGTGGATGAGGTGTAATTGAGATTCCGCTTTCGCGAAAGCAAAAAAAGAAATAACTTCCGCCTTTTTTGTGTCACTCCTATATAATGCTCTAATGCTTTCTCCTTTTTGTGTAAGGCTTAACAATAAATGCATGCCCACAAGCCCAGTACTTCCAGTAACTAAAATCATATCGTAAAGATACATCTCATTAGTTAATCTTTAATTATAGGAGCGACATACGTGATGTGTCTTTTTAATAGAAACAATAGCTACGGTCACACGCTTCTTTTTATATTTGCCATTGCCAAAACACAATAGCAATGATTAAGAATTTTGTAGAAGAATTACAGTGGCGCGGGATGATACATGATGTGATGCCGCAAACTGAAGAACATTTAATGGAAGCAATGCGATCTGCTTACGTAGGTTTTGACCCTACTGCAGACTCATTACACATTGGAAACTTAGTACCTATTATGTTGCTGGCACACTATCAAAGATCTGGACACAGGCCTGTTGCTCTGGTAGGAGGAGCTACGGGTATGATAGGTGATCCTTCTGGAAAATCATCTGAGCGCAATCTTCTTGATGAGAAAACATTGCGTCACAATCAAGAATGTGTGAAGCAACAATTATCACAGTTTCTTGACTTTACTTCTGGTGAAAAAAATCAAGCCCTTTTAGTAAATAATTACGACTGGATGAAAGAGTTTTCTTTTTTAGACTTTATACGTGATATAGGAAAGCATATTACAGTGAATTACATGATGGCAAAGGATTCTGTAAAAAACCGCCTTACTGGTGAAGATGCAGATGGTATGTCATTTACAGAGTTTACCTACCAGATGGTACAAGGGTATGACTTTTTGCATTTATATAATAATGAAGCAATCACTCTCCAAATGGGAGGTAGTGACCAGTGGGGTAACATTACTACAGGTACAGAGCTAGTACGTCGAATAGGAGGCGGAAAAGGATATGCGCTCACTTGCCCGCTTATCACTAAGTCTGATGGAAGTAAGTTTGGAAAAAGTGAAGGTGGTAATGTATGGCTAGATGCAAAGAGAACATCGCCTTATAAATTTTACCAGTACTGGTTAAATACTACAGATGAAGATGCAGAGAAGTATATCAAAATATTTACTTTTTTAGATAGAGAAGAAATTGAAGTACTTGTAGCATCACATAAAGAAGCCCCACACGAGAGAGCATTGCAGAGAAGACTTGCAGAAGAGGTAACCACAACAGTTCATGATGCAGAGGCACTAGAAAACGCAATTGCAGCTTCAAATATATTGTTTGGTAAAAGTACTAGTAGTGACTTAAAATCTCTTGATGAAGCTACATTTCTAGATGTTTTTGAAGGAGTCCCTCAAGCAGAAGTATCAAAAAATGAGATAGAAGAAGGTCTCGATATTATAGCTGCACTAGCTGAGAAGACAGGCTTCTTAAAGTCTAACGGCGAGGCGAGGCGAGCACTTAAAGAAAACTCCATTTCTATAAACAAAGAAAAAGTAGGAGAGGATTATACGATCCAAGCTACAGATTTGATTAATGGAACTTTTGTATTGCTTCAAAGAGGTAAGAAAAACTATTTTGTTATTAGAGCAATATAACGCTGTAAAGATTTTTAATTACATAAATATGAAAGCCCCAGCGTTCAAGTGAACATCTGGGGCTTTCTAACTAACTAACCAATCTATTGTAAAGTCGGTCTTAATGTTTAATCCTTACAGTTTGCCATTCAACATCTGCTTTTTTCTTTAAACCTTCTGCTCCCTCCTCATTCCATTTTTCTAAGGTATTCACTCCCCACGAGTTATAAAAGAGGTATAATTTGCCATCTCTTATTTCAAATGTTTCTGGATCTACAGATACTTTTTTCCCCTTATCTGCAATGGCATAAGCGCAGTATCCTCCATATTGAGGAATAAACTTATCTGGCGAAGATGTAAAAGCTTCTAAGTTTGCTTTACTCACAAATTTAAATTGTGCGCCATCGTATGTGGTTGTAAACTTTTTATTCCCTTTTACGGCTTTATTATTAAAGTACTCGGTTACATCATACCCTTGGGCTACGTATCCTTTTTTGAGATTATAATCTGTCTTTTGTGCGCCAGCAGTAAATGTGATTAATGCTAGGAGAATGAATGATAGTATTTTCATAAACTTGCTATTTTAATAATATGTACGTAATAAAAATCATATTAGTTTTTGGACGATTTTCCTTTATAAGGACATAAGATTACATCCACGTATGTCTGAGTTGTCAAAACGTCCTATTACCTCAAAGCTACCATCTTCATAAACACGTCCCAGATCTTGAGTTGCAATAAAGGGACAAGAAAATCTATTAGCGAGGTCTATAATATTGAGTCCGCCAGTTTTTGTTCCTTCAAGTAAACTTAGCGCATCATCTGTATCTCGTGTGACTATTTTCATCCACGGAGGTGTCGTAAATAACCCTTTTCCTTTAGAATATCCTTGACTTAATAGTTCTGTCATTCCATATTCACTATGTATGGAAGTTACGCCAAAACCTCTACACAGTATTTCATGTAGTTCTTCGCGTATTAATTCTTTGCAACGTCCTTTCATCCCGCCTGTTTCCATGATGATGGTGTTCTTTAGTTCAAAGTGGTGGGCTTCTACTAAGTCTAAGAGTGCAAATGATACACCTATAAGTAACACCTTTAGACCGGTGTTGTCTAGTGATCGTAATTTTTGAGCAAGTTCATCTAGATTATGTAGATAGAAACCACTGTCAGGGTGATTACTCGTTCTTATTAAATCGTCTACCATGTAGATGAGTGAAGATCCAGATCTCTCTAGGTAAGAAGGCAGTAATGCAAGGATTACGTATTCTTTTGGGTTTCCGTACGCTTTCGCGAAAGCGTGCCTAAAACTATCTTCATACAAGCTTAAATCTGCCACATGGTGCTTGCTGGTAATACTTCCAGTAGTACCGCTACTACTATAAACTACCGAAGTCTGTGCGCCTGTAGTAAGGATTTTGTGCGATTTGAAAAATTGAATAGGTAAAAAAGGAATTTCTCTACTGCTTTTTATTTCACTAGGATGTTTATATAATAAATCGCAAAATGATCTATAGATATCATTATTTTCAAACTGAAAGCGGAAGGCCTCTAGCGCAGCGTCTTCAAACTGTGATGCCGTTGTTATGGTAAAAATAGATTGCTGGGACATTAAAAATCGTATTTGCACAAAGATATAAAAGATATGTACCGTTCATCAAGCTAGTTTTTTAATGATCTAGAGTATAGCAGTGAATGATGAAACATAACATCTAGCCGGGTTTGTGTATTTATTTTAAAGGGTATACATTGATATTCATATAGTTAATTAATTATGATGGGTCTAGAGATTGTAGTGCATAATTTAAAAACTTAACGCAACCTTAATATTCGTAACATAAGAACATGCATTATTGCTAATACATTGCAGGGTATACTAAAACACTTAAAACAACGTATATTTACAATAAGCGTTTAATTAATTGAGCATGAAAAAAAAGGATCTAAAAATACTTCTCGTAGATGATGAACCAGATATTCTTGAAATTGTAGGGTATAATCTCTCTAATGAAGGGTACCAGGTTATCACTGGTTCAAATGGCGTTGAAGCTGTAAAACTTGCAAAAAAACATGCGCCTCATTTAATCATTCTTGATGTGATGATGCCAGAGATGGATGGTATTGAGGCTTGTGAAGTTATAAGAGCAAATAGCGATCTAGATCAAACTATAATTACCTTTTTTACAGCAAGAGGCGAAGATTATTCTCAAGTTGCAGGATTTGATGCAGGAGCAGATGATTATATCACAAAGCCTATTAAACCTAAGGTGTTAGTGAGTAAAGTAAAAGCATTATTGAGAAGATTTAAAGAAGAGGAAGCTTCATCTCAAATCACAAAAGTAGGGAAGCTAGTAATTAACAGAGAAGAGTATAAAGTATATAAGGGCAAGGAGGAGTTGTCCCTGCCACGTAAAGAATTTGAATTACTCTCACTATTAACATCAAAGCCAGGAAAAGTGTTCACTCGTGAGGATATCTTAGATAAGGTATGGGGACTAGAGGTAGTAGTAGGAGGAAGGACGATAGATGTACATATACGTAAGCTTAGGGAAAAAATCGGTGACGAGTCTTTTAAAACCGTAAAAGGGGTAGGTTATAAATTTGTGATTTAATGGCCGCAGGTGTAAAGCAATCCTACTCATTCTCGCTCATAACAGCGGTATATATTACTATAGTGTTTGCAATACTTATAATTATACTAGAATTGCTGCGCGATGGCGAGATTATCTGGAAATGGCCTATAATAGGAGTTACACTATGTTTTTTTATTTCCTTCTTTATTATACATTATAGAACGCAGTTTTTCATATTTAAAGGGGTTAAGGAGATTTATGATAATACAAAACTTCTAGAAGACGTAAGCTTTACACCAGATAATATCACCACAGATATGGCTTCACTATTTGACGAAGTGGAGCGCTATGCAAAGCGTAAAAAAATTGAAATCTCATCACTGCGTATTCAAGATGAGTACCGCCGTGATTTTTTAGGAAACGTTGCTCATGAATTAAAGACGCCGCTTTTTACGGTGCAAGGTTATATACTCACTTTATTAGATGGAGCTATAGACGATAAGTCAGTACGTAAAAAGTATTTAGAACGGGCAGATAAAGGTGTAGAACGCCTTATTTACCTTGTGAACGACCTAGACATGATCACAAAACTAGAAGTGGGTGATCTTAACATTAACTATGAGTATTTTGATATTATCGAGCTAGTAGGTAGCACCTTTGAAATGCTTGAAATGAAGGCGGCCTTGAGAAATATTACGCTTGCTTTTGATGCTCCTTATGATGAGGGCGTTATGGTAAATGCAGATAAGGAGCGTATCCAGCAGTTACTTACTAATCTCATTGAGAATTCTATAAAATATGGAAAAGAAGATGGAACCACAGAGGTAAGTGTCCAAGATCTTATTCAAAATAAGGTTTTGGTGCGTGTCACAGATAATGGTGAAGGGGTTGATAAAGTTCACCTATCAAGACTTTTTGAGCGTTTTTATCGTGTGGATAAATCTGGTAATCGCAAAGTGGGTGGTTCAGGGCTGGGGCTCTCTATTGTGAAGCATATTATTGAAGCGCATGAAGAAAGAGTGTATGTTGAAAGCGAGCTGGGAGTAGGGTCTGAGTTCTCCTTTACGCTCGAAAAGGCCGAAGAATTGGACTAAGTCGTAAGTATCCATTCCTTGTTCAAAACCAGGATACACCTTTAACTTAGGAAGTTGTTTTGTGCTAAGGTTTCCTTGCTCGCAGTAGGGTGTAATTTTTTTTGTTCTCAGTAATTCGGCAAGATATTCTTGTTCAGGTTGCCCTGGCGTAGGTATAAAAAATACCTTTTTTTTCATCACAGCAAGATCCATAATGGTCGTATACCCAGATCGTGCAATGACATACTTACTTTGATTAATTGCTTTTTCTAGTGCTGTTGCGGTAAGGTAATTAACTACTTCAATACGGTTGTCTATTTTCCTTGTGCGTTGCTCTTTTGATAGTTTGCCTTGTACAATAAGAAGGCTCCCATTGGTTTTTTTAAAAAGAGATACAATGCTATCCTCTAGTATAGAGCGCTGTGGTTCTGGACCAGATAAAACAGCAATGTAATCATAAAGAATGGGTTCTTCTTTAGGTATCATTCTGCTTAGGGGGCCTATGTACTTAGTAGGTATAGATAAGTTCTTTTTTGGATGTCCCAGGATACCGCTTAAGTTTATTTTACCATCCATATCTGGAACCCAGCACTCATCAAATTTGTGGAGATACATACGGTGTAAAGCAGAGGACAGCCAGGAAGTATTGCCACTTAATACTTGAAGCTGGTGGCTCACAATCACACAAGGAACTTTTCTAGTATGTAAACCTAGTCTATTGTCTGATATGATACCATCTATGTGTAATTCATCTATGAGGTGATCAAGAAGCTTATGTTCTTTGTAAATCGTTTTCCTTATGGATGGAATACTTTTAATAAGCTTTTTTTTAAAATCTTTTCCTTTTTCTGGATATAGAATATTGTAAGAAGGTAGTGAGATTGCTGGAAGTGCTGGAAACTCTTTAATAAGGAGCCTCAGGGCGTCACCATCACTAGCAATTGTCACTTTATAATGTTGAGATAATAACGCGCGTATGATAGGGATACACCTAGTGGCATGTCCTAATCCCCAGTTAAGAGGCGCAACGAGTATGTGCTTATTATTCACATTACAAATATCTATATCTTCTGTATACTAAAAGTTTCCTTAATTTTACCAAAACATTAAATATACCTGTGGGAAGTAAAAATAAGCTTAAGCGTTTTAGAGAAAATGAGACTTTTTCAAATGTAGTACAACCTACGAGAGAAGAACTTGTAGATGGTACATTCCCTTTAAAGGGTAAATGGAACAAGGATTTTTTTAAAAATAATAATCCTATTGTGGTCGAGCTGGGCTGCGGTAAGGGTGAGTATTCTGTAGGTCTTGCACAGTCATATCCAGATAAAAATTTTGTGGGTATTGATATTAAAGGTGCTCGTTTTTGGAGAGGAGCAAAGACAGCCATAGAGGAAAACTTGACAAATGTAGGCTTCATGCGTACACAAATTGAGTTGATAGAGCACGCTTTCGCGAAAGCGGAGATAGATGAAATATGGATCACTTTTCCAGATCCTCAAATTAAGTATAAGCGCACAAAACACAGAATGACAAATACGGAGTTTCTCCAGAAGTATAAAAGAGTTTTAAAACCAGAGGGTTGTGTGAACTTAAAAACAGACTCTGAGTTTATGCACGGCTATACGTTAGGATTGCTACATGGAGAAGGCCACGAGATTTTAGAGGCAAATCATAATGTCTATAAAAATGAATATTCTCCAAAGGAGGTAGTAGGTATTCAAACTTTTTATGAAAAACAATATCTAGAACAAGGAAAACCAATTACTTATATTAAATTTAGAGTCAAGTAAACGCGAGCCTTGGAGATCACAAAACTCTTCTTAATTACATTTTTTGCTGCACTAGCAGGAGTTATTCCTCCTGGGCTAATCAACATGTCTGTCGCAAAAACCTGTGTAGAGAGAGGTCGCAACAATGGATTGCTTGTGGCTATAGGTGCTTCGTTTATCGTTGTGATACAAGCACTTATTGCGGTGTTACTTGCAAAATATATTTTTGGGAATCCGTTTGTGCAGAATATGTTGTTGAGAACAGGGCTTGTAATCTTCTTGATTATGGCTGTGTTTTTCTTTATAAAAGCTAAGCGCAGTAAAGTTCCTAAGGTAAAGCTATCTAAAAATAGGGGTCTTAAAAGTCTAGGGAAAGGAATGATGATCTCTGCGCTTAATATTTTACCTATACCGTACTTCTGCGCGCTAGGCGCTGCACTAAACGTGAGCGGAAAGGTAGATTATGATATTGTCGCAATAAGCTTTTTTGTAGTGGCAGCTGCCATGGGAACATTTACAGCACTTTATTTTTATGTAATATTCTTTGCTAGAATTCAAAAAAGAGCGACATCATTTACAAAATATTCTAATTATTTTATGGCTTGCCTCATGGTGATATTGATGATCATTACATTGGTAAGAAGCATCTACTTTTAATGAATTACGCGCCAGAAACAGAAAATTTTTTCACCAGAGTCTATGCCATTGCGGCACAGATACCTTATGGACGTGTAACTAGTTATGGCGCTATTGCAAGATATTTAGGTGCTGCAAGAAGTAGTCGCATGGTGGGCTGGGCGATGAATGGTGCACACACTCATAGTGAGGTGCCCGCGCATAGAGTTGTGAATCGTGTGGGATTACTTACTGGCAAACATCACTTCCCGCAAACTAACCTTATGCAACAGTTATTAGAAAATGAAGGAGTTGAGGTAGTAGATGACAAAATTGTAGCTTTTAAAAAACACTTTTGGGATCCTACTATCGAGCTCTCCCAAGACTTCTAAAACAAGACAAGGAATCTTTAAGATTTCTTGAAGAAATACGTGATTCCATAACCTCAAAATATCAAATAATTTGAAATTTCAAAGGTTGGAATATACCTCTTTGCGGTTGTATCTTTGCATTTAGAATCAGTCTAATTAGAGATTATTCAGAATTGCTTAAATACAACAATGAAACTACAAAAAAACGATATTCTTGAGGCCTTAAAAACCATCACAGCTCCAGGTGCTGGAGAAAATATGGTAGACAGTGGTGCGGTTACAAACGTTCTTACATTTGGCGATGAGGTAATAGTAGATATTACTATTAATAATCCAACGTTGCAAGCACGTAAAAAGGCAGAGGTTGATATCATGAAAACCATACACGACAAAGTGTTTGCAAAAGCACAAGTGAAGGTAAATGTAAAGGTAAATGCACCTGCCAAAGAGGAAGGAAATGAGATAAAAGGAAAAGAAATTCCTGGGATTAAAAATATAGTAGCTATTGCCTCTGGAAAAGGAGGTGTAGGTAAATCTACAGTAACATCTAATATTGCAGTTACACTTGCAAAGATGGGCTTTAAGGTAGGGATTCTAGATGCAGATATTTATGGGCCATCTGTGCCTATTATGTTTGACGTTGCAAATGAAAGACCACTCTCTGTTACTGTTGATGGAAAGTCAAAAATGAAACCTGTAGAGAGCTATGGAGTAAAAGTACTTTCTATTGGCTTTTTTACTAAGCCAGATCAAGCCGTTATATGGAGAGGACCGATGGCAGCAAAAGCTTTAAATCAAATGATCTTTGATGCTGCATGGGGAGAACTAGATTTCTTGTTGCTAGATCTTCCTCCAGGAACTGGAGATATTCATTTGAGTATTATGCAATCTTTACCTATTACAGGTGCAGTAGTTGTAAGTACACCACAAAACGTTGCACTTGCAGATGCAAAGAAGGGAGTAGCAATGTTCCAGCAAGAAAGTATTAACGTACCCGTACTAGGTATTGTAGAGAATATGGCATATTTCACACCAGACGAGTTGCCAGATAATAAATACTACATCTTTGGAAAAGAAGGAGCAAAGCACCTTGCCGAAGATTTAGGAGTTCGTTTACTAGGAGAAATACCATTAGTGCAAAGCATACGTGAAGCAGGAGATATAGGTCGTCCAGCTGCATTACAAGCAAACACACCAACGATGACAGCTTTTGACCAACTTACTAAAAATGTTGTAGAAGAGACGGTACGACGCAACAAAAGTCTACCAGCAACAGAGGCTATAAAGATTACTACCATGGCAGGTTGTTCTGCAGTAAAGAATTAATTATGACTGGAGCAGAGTTAACTCAGAAAGTAGAAGATGCACTAGAAGAAATACGCCCATTTTTACAAAGTGATGGTGGAGATATTACCCTTTTAGGTATAGAAAATGACACCATCGTTCGTGTTCAATTACAAGGCGCGTGTGTGGGCTGCTCTGTAAACCAAATGACACTTAAAAGTGGCGTAGAGATGACTATCAAAAAATTTGCTCCACAAATAGAAGAAGTTATTAATGTTAAGGCTTAAGGATACTCAATGGCATCTTCTTATATAGTGGGTGTGTTTAGTGTTGCTTTCGCGAAAGCGTATTAATAAGAACCAATGATTAAAACAGATATACTCATTATAGGTGCTGGTCCTACGGGACTATTTGCCGTTTTTGAAGCAGGATTGTTAAAGTTAAAATGTCATCTTATTGACGCACTTCCTCAACCAGGAGGCCAGTGTTCTGAGATTTATCCTAAGAAACCTATTTATGACATCCCAGCATTTCCAGAAGTGCTGGCAGGAGATCTTGTAAATAATTTAATGAAGCAAATAGAGCCTTTCCAGCCTGGGTTTACACTAGGCGAGCGTGCTCAAACTATAGATAAACAAGACGATGGCACCTTTATAGTAACCACAAATAAGGGAACAAAGCATCATGCGCCTGTAGTTGCAATTGCTGGAGGCTTAGGCAGTTTTGAGCCCCGCAAACCACCTATTGAAAATATATCAAGTTATGAAGATATAGGGGTAGAGTATATTATACGAGATCCTGAGTTGTACCGTGATAAGAAAGTGATGATTGCTGGTGGTGGAGATAGTGCCTTAGACTGGAGTATTTTTCTAGCAGATGTAGCTCGTGAAGTTACATTAGTGCACCGTCGCAACGAGTTTCGCGGAGCTCTAGATAGTGTAGAGAAAGTACAAGAATTAAAAAATCAAGGACGTATCAAATTAATTACTCCAGCAGAAGTGGTTGATGTGCTAGGAGATGCTCATGTAAATGGTGTAACAATAAAGCAAGGCGAAGAGACTTTTAATGAGCCTTGTGACCACTTTATACCCCTTTTTGGGCTAGCACCAAAGCTAGGACCTATAGGTGACTGGGGACTAGAGATCGAGAAAAATGCTATCAAAGTAGATAATAGCTTAGATTATCAAACCAACATTCCAGGTATTTACGCAATAGGAGATGTAAACACGTATCCTGGTAAATTAAAGTTGATTCTATGTGGTTTTCACGAAGCAACGTTAATGTGTCAGAGTGCTTACCAGCGTATTTTTCCAGATAAACGTTATGTAATGAAGTACACGACAGTAGGTGGAGTAACCGGCTTTGATGGAACAAAAAAGGAAGCGCCTAAAGCGGTAGTCAAAGCGATAGACTAGTATAAAGAGAACTGTACGTTTATTAATATGTGGAACATCAAAGTATAAACTGTAATCCATGACAGATATTAAAATTACCATTACAGATCGCGATGGCGTTGCTCACGAGATCGACGCTCCTACAGATATGAACATGAATCTAATGGAGGTTGTGCGCTCGTATGAGCTCGCGCCAGAGGGTACTATAGGTATTTGTGGTGGTATGGCGATGTGTGCTTCTTGTCAATGTTATGTGGAGAGTAATCATGAGTTGCCAGAGATGAGTGATGACGAAGATGCGATGCTAGCGGAGGCGTTTTATGTAGAAGATAACAGCAGGCTAGGTTGCCAAATACATATTTCTGAAAGTATGCATGGTTTAAGAGTACGTCTTGCTCCTGAGGGATAATAATTTTTTCAACATGTTATTCATTACCGCAGATAAAGCGTAGTTTTTGAACGATAATATGTAAAAAAAAAATAAAAGTATGAGCTCATGGCTATTTAGTTATGAGCTTTTTGTATTTATTTATCTTTGTATTCTGTAAATTAAGCATATGTATAGATGTAACGCACACAAGATGCTCTCTTTATTCATACTTTTTTCCATGATTAGCTTTTCTCAAGAGTCTAAAATAGACAGTCTTAAGGGTGAGCTTAAAAGTGTTTCAAATGTTGAAAAACGAGCAAGACTTCTCAACGAGATAGGACTAGAATATATTTACAATAAAAAGTATTTTGATAGTGCTTTTTATTATACAGAAAAGTCAATCGTTTTATCTGAGGAGAAGGGATTCAATAAAATGATAGGAAGTGGATACGTAAATCTCGCAAATCTTTATAGTGAGATGGGAAACTACGATACTGCGATTAATAATTACAAAAATGCTAAGGAAATATTTGAGGCTAACGATCTTATAGCGCCTCTTAGTGTTGTAAATAGTAGTATAGCCTCTATGTACTTCCTTAAAGAGGATTTTAATCAGGCACTAGAGTATTTTAAACATGCGATTGTTTTGTCTCATAAGGCAAACGATACTGTAGGGATTATTATAGACCATTTTAACCTAGCAGATACTTATCATGAGCTAGGGGATTACCAAGAAGCAAAAATGAAGATGGAGTATGCAAGAACACTCATTGCAGATAAAAATCTAGTATTTGCAGATTCGCATTTGTATTACGGTAAAGTGCTACTCGCCCTAAACAACGATAGTCTAGCAGAAGAAGAAGTGCTCAAAGGATATCAAATTGCTCAAAAAAACAACTCTGTGCGTAGTACAGGAGATGCCTTACAACTACTATTTAAAATTCAAGAGAAGAAAGAGAATTATAAAGACGCTCTTTACTACTTTAAGCAGTATACAGACCATGAACAAGCGATACAGACTGCAAAAGAAATGAATAATAGAGAGAAGTTGATTCTTAACCTTAATCTATCACAAAAAAATAAAGAACTAGAGTATATATCCCAGCGAGATAGATATAAACTTATTATCGCAGTACTCATAGGTCTTGGTCTTATACTACTAACAGTATTAATTTTTAGACAGTTTAAGATGTCTAAAATGACTAAGGAAATGCACGATATCCAGCATAGATTAATTACTTCAGAGCTGCGTGATAGAGAAGATAAAAAAAGTAATAAAGGAATGAGTAACTTTATGGTGACAAAGCTACAAGACAAGTCGTTAAAAAAGTAATAACTATTCTCGCTATGTGCGTTAACCCAGTCTAGTAGATCGCTAGCTAGTTTTGTAATCGCTTAGTTTTTCGGGTCCCTCTAGAAGGACGCGATGTACATGTAGATTACCAGTATCTGTAGTAGTTATATGCCACTTTATTAATGAGATCATCCCGTTTTCTATTTCTATGCCCGTAATACTTCGTGGGTGTACACAACTACCATCGTTAAAGAAGGCAATATCACCTGGTTCTGGAAAGCGAGGCCTATGTGTATGTCCTGTTATAGTAAGAAGGTTGTTGTTTTCTGTAATCCATCTTTTTATACGTCGCTCTACTTTAATAAGTTCCTTATAATTTTTGGCAGGACTCGTAGGGTCAGATATGCCAAAAATCTGAAGCGGTTTCCATAAAATTCTCACTAAAAATCTATTGATACGCCACCCATGATAATTAATCCAGTCTGCTTGATGTCCATGGCATAAAAACAATTCTTGAGCAGTGTTTTGATGTTTTAAAATAATAGCCTCATGGTATGTAAGATGTTCAAATAAGATCTCTTCTCTGCCATCTTTTGGGTCAAAATATGTGCTCAAATGCTTTTGAACATAGGTCTCATCTCGATATACCATGTCATGATTACCCCAGATAAGGTGTAATCTGTTTTCAAAATGAAACTTCTGTAGGAGTGAGTATACATTTTTATGGGCATGTAGAATACTCTCAAAAGAACTGTTTTCCCATAATTCATCACCATCACCTAGCTCACAATAAGTAAAACCTTCCTTATAATAATGCTTCAAGGCATGGTAGTAGATATTTTCATTTCTAGCAAAATCATCGGCAAAGCTTTTGTCTCCACGATGACAATCAGAAAAGAAGACAAGTTTATCAGCATCAGAAAATAAAATTTCCTTTGCATTGTTATAAGCCCTGTCTAGTCGCTGTTTTGTGTTCACAGATTAAATATCTTAAAAAAGACTTAGATAAATGGAGTTGTGGGGAATACGCTTTCGCGAAAGCGTATTATAATAATATATCTTTATTAAATTACATATGCCGTTCTCTGCTAAGTAAAAAACTTAAACAGCAACACGATGTAATATGTAAATTTATTTTCTTTATCATTTCTAAGAACAATCTATGTGGTATTTATGATAAAAGCAACAGACTTGTGAATTAAATAAGCAAAATCGATTCATATGTAATGGATAAAGCAGATTGAAGCTACACATATATGTAACCTATGGGAAAGACAAGATTTGCCTCTTCGCGGATGTTTGTCTTTAGAGTAAAAATAAAGAAAAGAGGAGTTCGTCGATTGGTTGTGCCCCGCCTGAAAAGTGTAGGACAGGCATCGCTTCGATTCGCGTGTCTAAAATAGAGTTTGTCTGAACTGAGATCCGCAAGACTAAAAGATGTCAAGATCTCACTATCCGCAAACCTAGTCTATAAATCTTTTCATCCTAAAAATCATAGTTCAGACCATTTGTATTCCCGAGAAAACTGTTAATGCGATGTTCCTCAAAAAAAATCAGCATCTTTCCTCAGAAAAATGCTGATTTAATATCATTTAAAAATAGTCGGGAAGACAGGATTTGAACCTGCGACCCTCCCGTCGCTAGGACGGGATGCGCTACTTCCGCTGTACAGCGGAACGCTACATCCTGAACAATTACTTGTTTTTGAAATATAAATAGGAGCAAATAAAAAAGAGTTTGCGAAAAGCTCGCAAACCCTTTAGTACTGTTCGTCGGGAAGACAGGATTTGAACCTGCGACCCCACGCCCCCCAGGCGTGTGCGCTACCGGACTGCGCTACATCCCGAATTGATGTCGCTACTTCCGCTGTACAGCGGAACGCAATATCTCGAATCAATGGACCGCAAATATAGCAAAAGCTCTATTGGAAAAGAAGTGATGATTTAAGTCTTGTTTGTAATAAAAATAAATAACTTTAATAGACCTATT
>ENA-ORXC01000455-ORXC01000455.1-marine-metagenome-genome-assembly--contig:-NODE-455-length-29699-cov-3.975086_pt1 | contig 29699 bp, 31 predicted proteins | sample MGYA00237865_ERZ511478 | MGnify/ENA metagenome assembly ERZ511478
TCGCTCGCCTGAATATCGTATCGATCAATAACCTGAAATTCATTATCGAGAGTGACGTCGTAGCTCGCCACCTGGAGCTGCCCCTCGCGAAAGGGATCAATGGTGATGTGGCCCTTTTTCATTGTTTTATAAATATCGTAATCAGAAAGAAACATAAGCAATACAGATTATTCCAGTAAAAAGGTCTTGTCCGTTCCATAGTAATCCTGCCAATGCTCATTATAATGTGCGAACATGCGATCGATACGAGCCTGATCGATTTCTTCTAGACCGAACATTTGCATGAATGTGAGGATCTCTTGCTTGATCTCGTCCACTCGAGCAATATCATCGGTGACTTTTTCGCATTCCACCAGATATCCGTAGCCAGCATTCTTATCAATAGTCGCCGTAATGCCATGCTCGACACTCGTGTATGTTTCGCGCTCACGAGACCATTTAGACTTGTAACTGAATCCTGCACTCAGGATCAACTGATCGAGCTCATCGAGTGACACAGGCATAGTTACTTCGAATTCACGCCGCGCAACAGCATTGGCATGGGAATCAGCACCGAGTGATACCTTCATTACAAAGATCACCTCCTCAGCATTAATCTCGCGAGATCGCATAGAGAATTCCTGACCTTCTGTTATGAGCTCGCTATAGAGTACTGTTTGTTTTTTAGTGAAATATTTCTCCAAAGACCCGCCCAATGCAACGAGATCTCCATCGCTATTAAAATAATGATTGAGTTGCTTTTGATCAGCATGGCGCACCAAATCAGGAACCGTATCTTCTAATTGGGTACGCACCCGCGAGAGCAATTCGTGATCACCCCCAATGAGACTCTTGATCTCTACTTCGTACTGCTTGGGGCTCTGATCTGTCATATATCGTCATTATTGATCCAGATGAGATAAAAATCAATTGACATTACATCGTATCTCCACGCATATATTCCGACGGAGGGGGGTAAAATCTGCTATAGTAGAGATATGAACGATATCAATCCAGACGAACAGCCCGTAATTACCATGATTGCTGCACTCGATGCCCAGACACGCATCATCGGATCAAACAATGAACTCCCTTGGCATCTCAAGGACGATCTCGCCTATTTCAAAAAACACACCAAGGGCTCACCTGTCATCATGGGGCGCGCGACATTCGAATCTATCGGCATGGCACTACCTGATCGCACGAATATTGTCCTGACGCGTAATACTGATTGGTCGGACGATGATGTAGTAGTCGTTCATAATAAAAAAGAAGCCCTGCGGGCGGCCACACTCGACAACGAGAGCGGCAAGATCTGGATTATCGGCGGCCAGCAAATCTACGAGCTCTTTCTCGATGATGCCCAGCTCCTGTATCTCACGCTCGTTGATTCATATCCTGGTGATCAATCAATTGACCAGGACGCCGACAATGTCTCTTTCCCTGAATACGAACATCTTTTCACACGTAAAATCTCGTCACAACGACATCACGAAGGCGGCTATGGCTATCGCTGGGTAGTCCTCGGGAAAGAAGAGTAAGCGTATTGCAAAATAGAGAGAAATCCTATACGCTGAGATAGTTAATGCAGTTTGTTTCACCTTCTATTTAAACCAAGCAGATGAAAAATAAAATAATCACCCTAGTAGCTCTCGTGATAATGCTCTTTGTTTTTGTGCCACTCACACAGGCACAAACAAGAAAAATATGCTGGATAATCACAGATATTGGTGGCGCCAGGCATCGTCTTTGCTATTCAAAAGAAAATAAGGCCTTCTTTCTTAATCAACTTAAAGTGACTCGCTTTAATGTTAGCATTAAAAATCTCGATGGGAAGAGTCACATAAAAACAGAGGAAGGAAACTTCTTATGCCAAATCTCAAAAAAAGATCTAAAAAGGATAAAGAAGCTCCAAGGAAAAACTAAAGAAAAATAATTTTCATAAGGCAATGCAATGTGCATTGCCTTTAAATTAGAAAATATGAAAGCGGGTATGGCATTGATTTTCTGCCTCTTCCTTATTTGGCTAGAGGTTGAAATGCCCCAAAGTGACGTAAGCTCTTTCTTTGTTATAAATAGCGAAGGGAGTGAGATTCAATTAGAATACTTTCCAGCAGACCATATGTTCTGTATTAACGGTTACGAAGTTTTTGGCTTCATAACCTACGGTGACCAGAATAAATTGAAGCTGATTCCTTATCCATCGGATAAGGGCATGCTCCCATCGAATGAATACACCTTCACATCAAGAAATTCGAGGGAGAGGATTGAGGATCTAAGAGAAAAACAAACTGAAATACATTGGTTTGGGGCTCCAAACTAATAAAGACTAAAAGGCAATGTCGTGTGCATTGCCTTTTAAAATTTCCTGAAAATACTTGCAATTATCTGATAATGTTGTATCGTAAATACAAATACATTTTTTAACACTTAGACCTAGCAACATGTACTCATACAAACTGTTTTTACCTCTATTGGCCCTGACAATAGTTTATTCATTGTTTATTGGCGAATGTTCTCATAGAACAGATTTAGCCGAAAGTAATTCTATTGAAAAAATAGCTGGAAAATATTTTTTCAAGACGAGTAATGGAGAGATTTTTCAAACAAATGCATTCAATGGCTGCATTAGAAAAATCACCTCAACCCCAAAAATTTCTCGAAAAACTGATAATTATATAATCATCAGTTATTATCTTGAACTCCATGGGAGCCACCTCCAAAGAACAGAGCTCGCTGGGGAAGAAATCCCAAAAGCACTCAATTTCTTCTTTGATATTCCCTTGCGGAAAAACGAAGAAGGAAGCATAACCCAAGAAGGCACTAAAAAACCCGATGACGATTTATAACGTTCATCGAGTTTTTTATTTCTCTGATTTTTAGAATGAGATTATCCAACAACTTCAACACCCATTGATCGGCATGAGCCTTCTACAATACGCATTGCGGCCTCAATCGTTCGTGCATTAAGGTCAACAATCTTCTCCTCAGCGATTGCACGGATCTGATCCTTGCTAAGCTTTGCGACTTTCTTGACCTTATTCTTACCTGATCCAGACTTGATGTTTGCAGCCTTGAGGATCATTGATGATACCGGAGCCGTTTTGAGGATGAAATCGAATGAACGATCCTCGTATACGTTCAATACGACCGAGACCGTCTCGCCCATTTTGTCCTTGGTTGCATCATTGAATTGCTTCACGAATTCACCAATGTTCACACCCGCTTGCCCCAATGCAGGACCCAACGGCGGAGCAGGATTCGCTTGCCCACCGCGTACTTGTAGTTTTAATTGTTTGCTTAATTTTTTTGCCATAAATATGTATAAAAAACAGTAAGAAGCATCGTTTCGTTTCGTTAAAAATTGCTAATAACGATTACTGTTCTTTTCTATGTATGAGAAGGATAATAGTACAAGATCCGCCTATGTGCAAGCTTTTAACGATATATTTAGCTAAAAACGCGCTTAGGCCTTTTTCTTACTTCTTCTTTTTTTAGCTGGAAAAAGGCGCCTTCTCAAGAAAATGCTCAATGCACCCGTGATGAGAAATCCAACGAGTGAAATAATTCCCCATCCATCGAATTGCCCCACGCCCGTTGCTGCAATGCCAATCACTGACAAAAGGAGCACGAAGCTCAGCCCAGCGGTAACGAGGTACAATTCTCGTCGTGAGCGATGGAGATGCACAATCATTGGGAGATACAGGAGGAAGTTAACGATCAGCAATCCTATCATCATGATGTTGTAGGTCTGTAGGAAACTGGTGATGCTCTGGATCACCATATCACGCCGGTGAATTTCATTGAAAAAGAGGTTGTGCCCCGTCAGGAGGATGAATACTGACCACACAACGGTGAGCATGAGAAATGCAGCGATGAGAAAGTCATGATGCGAGAGGAATCGCTTGCGGAGAGTCTGCGAGGGGTATCGCGAGGCGACTTTCTTGAGGAATGTAGCGTTATCGCCATCATCGAGAACGAGGACGATATCAGCGGGCTCTTCGCCCAGGCGGAAGAGTTCGTTGAATGCTTTTTTGAGTTCGTGCTTGGTCATGGGCATATGAAAAGGAAGGGCCTTGAGACTCAAACAGTATACCATGATGAGGTTGAAGAAAATGGGGAAAGAAAAAAGCCGAACATTCTGATGAATGCCCGGCTTTTTAGTGCGAGTGTGCAGTTTTAATTTTTTACAAACAGCCGGTAAAATTAATTTCTAACAACTATGGGCAGAGTTTGAGTACGCCCACTACCTGTAGCATTAATAAAATAAGCCCCTGATGCCAACTCCCTAGTTGAAACAAGTGTTTCGAGCTCACTAATTGGGAGGTTTCCTAAATTTCTTCCCATTGAATCAAAAAAATTTAATCTTGCATTACCATTGTGTAAAAAGAAATCTGGCACTTTTATACGAAAAAAACCATTAGATGCCGGATTTGGAGAAATAGTAACCTCTTCCAAGGGGTGGCAATCGCTCGTAACAACATTAACTTCTGAGTATTCATAAGTTCCATCGGTATTTACCGCCCTGTATCTATAATAAAAAGTACCAGGACCTGGATCATCTAAGTGGTAGTAATCTGCACCGATAGACTCATTACCAACCCCACCCCGCAAAGTATCAATCACCATGTAGTGAACACCATTTATTCCTCGCTCTATTTCAAAGTGAGAAAATTGCGTTTCTGATTGCGTCTTGATATTTGTTTGAATTTGACATGAACCAGAGAGGGCTTCGACATCATAATCTATCACCTCAATAGGTAAATCAGTACAGTCAGAGCATTGTACACCCGTAAATGGCTCAAGTATTCCGAGAATTGCCTCTTGCGGGTTTGAAATACCATTGGAGTAGTGATCAATTGAATCAGCTTCAATGACCAAATATTCAACACCAGAAATTACTACAGGTTCCGCTAGTGCGCCTGAAATTGGTGCAATATCGGCAAATGACGCATTAACATAAACGGCTTCATTCAGGGTACTATCCCCTTGAAATATTTGTCCTTGCTGGTTAGTAAAAATCGTTAAACTTGGGTCATCAATACTAACACCCATGCCGTTGGTAAATAACACATCAGTAAAACCATAGCCTTGGCTTAAGATTAATGCCCTTATAAAATCTTCTGTATAAGGACCAAGAAATGAAACGTCTGATACGACCAAATAATTACCACAAACATTTCCTGCTGTTACGGTAGTTGTTGTGATGTTATTAGTAAATGTTGCAGACTCACCTTCGGAAAGGCACATTGAAATTCCAGCCTGATAAGGCTTCGGGTGCCCACCTCTTTGCTCCCAAAAGTTTTCAATTGAAAACGCGCCTAAAACGGCATTCAAATTAGAGGCTGCTTCGTGTGAAGTAAGTTTGTCATTCGCAATCGCCTCTGCTGACATATTGGTCAGGGGCGTGAAAGTTAGCGCAATCATCATGAGCGCTGTTACTGTAAAAATTTGTTGTAATTTTTTCATGCTTCAATTATATATTAAAATTTAAAAGTAAAAACTAAAAAACACTAAGATTCTCTCGAATTAGTGCTTCTTAGTACGTTAGTGTTTTTTTGGTATTTAGCCCCCATTCCGTAATCAATTAGGACACTCTTGTTACAATAGCCCCATGCGAAAACAAGGAAAATTAACTAAAGCAGAACGTTTAGAGCTCATGATTTTGTATGAAAAAGGATACTCTATGAGATCAATAGCAAAGGCCCTAGAGAGAAGCCCTAATACCATTAGCTACGAGATTAAGAAGAATAGTGTATGTGGTGAATACAAGGCACGTAAGGCACACAGTAAGGCTCATGTACGTAAAAGAATGAGTAAGTTCCAGTGGAAGAAGATTAATCAATGTGATGAGCTAAGAGAATATATTGTTACAAAGCTTGAACAAGGGCTCAATCCAGATGAAATATCAGGAAGAATGAAATTAGAGAAAAAGAGCTTGTATGTATCTAAAACAGCAATCTATGACTGGCTACGTACATCACGAGGTGATTACTATTGTAAGTATCTGTATTCAAAGAGATACAGGGTAAAGAAACGAAAGAAGAAGACCCAAAGAGTAATGATTCCTGATCGTATTGGTATTACAGAACGATCTCGTGGAGCACACAACAGAAGTAGATACGGACACTGGGAAGAAGATACCGTTGTATCAGGCAAACGAGGATCTGGGGCCTTGGCAGTACTGATTGAGAGAAGAAGTAGATATGTTGTGATACGTAAACTAAACACCCTGAAGCCATCTGAACATGTTTCAGTATTGAAAGACTGTATACAGCCACTAAAAGTACTTTCCATGACCTTTGATAATGGCATTGAGAACAAACAACACACCTCGCTAGGTATCCCTACCTTCTTTTGTGATCCCTACTCATCATGGCAGAAAGGTAGTGTAGAAAATGTAAACAAGATGATCAGACAGTACATTCCTAAGGGATCTGATATCTCACAGTACTCAGAATCATACATTCAATGGATACAAAACAGGATAAACGAAAAACCCAGGAAGATCCTGAGTTATCGCTCAGCAAGAGAAGTTGCTATACTGGGTAAGATTATTCATTAGGATAGAGTGTCCTAATTGAGGGTGGAATTTAGGTAGTTCCGTTTGAAATAAATATATCACACTCAAAAATATTGTCAATCTATTTCGATGCATATTTGAACAAAAGGAAAATGCCCCTCCTGAGGCATGTATCGAGCACCAACGCAGCATCGTTGCACTAGAACCCCTCCGCCTCCGTGTGCATGTTCCGCCCTACTCCACACGCACTCCGGCACCTCCCCTTATAAAGGGAGATTGGCACTCTAACTCTTCGGGAATAATTTGCGCTTCGTATCGAATACGAGATATCCCACACCAATAGTTACGGCAATTCCGAGGATTGAAATAACTGGATGAGAAACGATCATGGGTGTACCGAACACATTTCCAATAACGAGTGGAATAATGTTCAGCCCAAAAAGAATTACTGCTACTAGAAGGCCTGTGTAGTGGGTCGCTTTCTTTTTATGGGCAAATATCAAAATGATGAGCGAGATAATAATAGCAAATGTCAGCATGATCGCAGGAATCCACGTAGTAAAAAATACTGATTCTAAAATAGTTGAGTACTCACTGAAATCCGCCTCGGTCATCATTTCTTGGAGTTCCTCTGCTTGCCTAGGATTCTGGCGTGCGATGATCTCTTGGAAGGCTTCTGGTGAAGTAAAAATAGGTGACACTTTCTCTTTCAAGAAGAAATATCCGAGAAATGCTGATCCGAAATTCAACAGATGCACCCCAATATTCGCGAGAATATGCCGACCATGATACTTCTTGGAATCAACATGAGATGGATAATTATTCGCAATACTTTTCAGCATGCGATCATTTTCACCATCTTTGAGGCGCGAAACAATGGCGCCTTTCGCCTCACCTGCTTTATACGCTGCATGAAATGCTTTTTTAAGAGATTTTTTATTCATATATTTTTTCTTTTATCAAAAAATACCAAGAATCGTTCTTGGTATTTCTGCTTTTTTATTACATCTTCTTGATCTGTAGGAAATCAAGTTCAACGGGGGTTTCGCGTCCGAACATCGATACGAGGACTTGTACCTTACCGCGCTCATTATCGACTTCTGATACCTTCCCTTCGAAGTCTTTAAACGGACCATCATTAATGTGCACCAATTCTCCGAGATCAATTTCGATCTGATGCTTGGTGTCATCCTTCTCCATGCGTGCGAAAATAGAATCAATTTCTGCTTGCGAAACAGGTACCGGATGTACTCCCGCCCCTACGAATCCCGTCACACGTGGCGTGTTACGCACAACGTACCATGAATCATCGGTCACGATCATGTCTACCAGAATATATCCGGGATAGATCTTCTCTTCTACTTCGACGCGCTTGCCGGCCTTTACTTTTACCTTTTTCTCAACAGGAACAATGACATTGAAGATTTTGTCATCCATGCCCAACGAATCAATACGCTGACGTAAATTACGTTCAACCGCGTGCTCATATCCTGCATAGGTATGGATTGCATACCAGCTTCGATCTTGTTGTTCTCCTTGTCTTGCCATAGTTATGCTACGAGCATCTTCAAGCCTTCGCCGAAGAGCCAGTCAAAAAATCCTAAATAATATGCAACCAAAAAGGTTACCAGAATCACAATTACCGTGAACCACTGCACATGACGTACTGAAGGCCACTTTACCAGCTTCATTTCTTGGATTGTCTCGCGGAAGTATTCAAACATACATTTCAGAATTACGTGTAATAAAATTTCGTATTTTAAAATCCCTCTTCAGGGATTTCTTTACTGAGTACACTATACTAAAATTGGGCAAAAAAACAAGCACATTGAAGTATGCAAGACCTTTCTAGGCAAAGCCATCACACATTACGTAACTAGCTACACCTCACTAATCACATCAAAGTCATTCAGGCTTCCCGTCACAGCAAAGCCAATAACCTCCTGCGCAAATCCTTTGCCTTTGATTTTATGAGCAATTTGGTTGATACTCGCCCCCGAACCAACCGCATCATCGATCAAAAGAACTCTTTTGAATTGGTGACTACTTTCTACAACGAAAGTCTCATTCGCATTTTCAATACGATCAGCAAGCTTCTTCAAGGTTTTCTGTGGGACACGAATATCTTTCAGAACTTTAACGATAGTAATTTTAGGTAGCGCAATATTGAGCTCATTCTCGAGAACTTTCATAAACTGCGTCTGGCGAGGCACTGTTGGTTGAACGTATGCGATGGCATCTATATTTTTTCGTTGTATCAAATTATCAAGTGCCGGCTTGATTATTTCAGCAATTTCTCTCATCAGATTCTTGTCCTCGCTCTGCTTGGCATATAGCAGCTTCTGCCCCATTTTGGTTTTACCGAATATTTCTATAGAATAAAAATCATAGTAATACAATGCATCTGCACCAACAGAATCACCAAAAGTTTTCTTGAGCTTTGAGGTTGCATTGAGGAGGTCGCCCTTGCGAGTTTTTTGATATTTTTCATGTATTTTAAAAAACTCTTTTGCCTTATTCTTGGGCTCAAAACCTCGCACCTCACACCAGTGCACGAATCCACTCGCTCCTTCTAATATTTTTCCAGAGGCTGTAATATCGTAAAAATGATTTTCAAGTGTATCTGAGATATTCTCACTAAACGTGATTGCAGTATCTCTCTCATTCTCCTGGAGAGCGATACGATAAAAAGTACGAGGCGAGGAACCAATCTTTTCAATACTTCCCTTTTCCAGAAGTGCTTTTAGATGCCGATAGAGCATGGGCTCGCCAATTTCAATAGTATCAAGAATGACACCCGGCTTCACCGGTTGATTTTTTTCTATGTAATCAAGGATTAATTGTTTTTTCTTTGAAATATTTGCCATATTATTATAGTACAGAGTATAGTCTATACACTGTACTAATGCAAATGGGATCATAACTGTAGCGTGAACTCCTTTGCGCGTTATGCGCCTTGCTAAAATTAGGTAAAAAAACAAGCACACGAACGAAAATGTAAGCTTGTACGCAAAACAATTGACTTATCTGTAAAAGTATTGTACCTTATATAAAATTTTGCAGACCTCACATTAACGCAAATTATTTACAATTAAAAAAAATATACATGATGTACACACACACATTAACATTATTACCTAGCTTCCAATGGGTATTTTTTAGAGTATCCCCAAAAAGAGCAGTAGCACAACGACAGCCAGCAAAGGAGCCTGGCAAGAAAAAACCTTGGTTGCCAAAATTATTGCAGTTGATGTTTTTAGCATTACTAGTAATATTCATTTTGATGAATCTTAATAACAGTAGTAAGGATCAACTTAAATTAAAAGAGAACCAAAAGGATTACTACACTCTATTGGAAGAAGTTAAGAGTGATCCAGGGTTAGCAATTCTTTTCAAGTACCGCATGGCACTACATCGTGCCGTAGAAAAAGATACGGACACGGTCGCTTCAAGAATTCTTGATGAAGTGAGGACGTCAAAGGTTTTCTTTGCCAATAATCAGGCGGGGCTACAAGCATTTAATCCTTTCCCTGATAAAGGTAGACTAGTCATATGCGGCCATAAAGAAGCTGCAGAAAAATTTAAAGAAGGTATAGAAGTTTATCACCCAAGAATCAAGCCAGTGCTTGGAAGAGCTGCTGATGGAGTAACCCGGGTCAAAGACGGGCATATTTTTGTACCATGGCTACAATATGCCTTTCTTGAACCAATTAGACAAGATAACATAAACAATCTATAACATCTTCTTCTCCCCTTAGGTACATACAAGGCGTCTCAGTGATGGGATGCCTTTTTATTCCCCAATTTTTACTACACCATCCTTACCTGTGCCTCCCACAACTTGGCATACATGCCCTTTTTCTGCATGAGCTCACTATGTGGGCCATCTTCGATAATTTCACCCTTTTCCATAACAATAATTCTATCCAGATGTGCGATCGTTGAAAGGCGATGCGCGATTACCAATGTTGTGCGCCCTTTCATCGCCTCATTGAATGCTGATTGAATGTGCTCCTCGCTAATAGAATCTAACGATGATGTCGCCTCATCGAGAATAAGGATCGGCGCATCCTCGATCATAGCCCGCGCAATCGCTACGCGCTGACGTTGTCCGCCTGACAATTTCACGCCACGCTCGCCCACCAAGGTATCGTACCCTTGCGGCAAATCACTAATGAATTGGTGTGCGTGTGCACGCTGTGCTGCATCATGAATTTCTTCATCTGTTGCATCTGGTTTTCCATAGGCAATATTATCACGAATGCTTCGATGAAAAAGAATCGGCTCTTGTGGCACATACGAAATATGCCGGCGCAGATCACTCTGTCGCACTGATTGGATATCCTGATTATCAATACGTATCACGCCGCCCGTTACATCCATGAATCGCAGAACGAGGCTCGTGAGTGTCGACTTACCCGATCCTGATTCACCCACCAATCCCACACGCTGACCCTGTGGAATATTCAGAGAGAAATCTTTGAACACATGCTCGCCTTCACTATAGGCGAAATCTACCTGATCGAATTGAATAGCGCCCTTATCCATCCTGCATGTTTCTGGATTATCTGCGTCGGTAATATCAATGGGTGTTTCGAATATCTCAACGACTTCGCGCGCATCAATGAGTGCACTGTTGAACTTCATATACGCACGCGTAGCGCTCCAGAGACTGAAGAATACTTGCCCCATGTATATCTGCGTGAGCACGACGAATCCTGGATCGACTTTCCCCGCCATCCATAATTTCACCACAACAACCATAGCGAGAATCTCCATCCCCACCATGAGCATCCCCTGAATAACAAATCTGAAATTCTCGAAAAACCATGACGCACGCAATGCATGATGACGTTCGTCTACGCTTTGATTATATGCCGCAAGCTCATGTTCTGTTCCTGAGAATATTTTGACGGTGTCTATATTAGAAAGGGTATCTGCCAAGCGCCCCGTTGTGCGCGAGTCGCTCGTAGCAAATGTATTATCCAGTTGGTTCTTGCGCTTCACAAACAAGAGCGTTATGAGACAAAACAGTACGGTCCACACCAATAACAATCCCGCCAATAATGCTGAATCAAAAAATAGGACGATAATCACACCGAACAACTTCACAACCGTACTCCCGATCTGCCAAGTCAACACATCATGAATCGTCTCGAACGACTTCGCGAAGCGCTTTGCCTTGGCAACGAGACTTCCTACAAAATTATCCGTAAAGAATGACCGCGCATGAGTAATGTAATGCTTCATCGTTGACTGCATGAGATTACGAATGATCTTGGTCTGCGAATCAACCATGAGGTAATCAAAGGTTCGCCATGCAGCCATACCCAACACCAATAATATTCCTAATCGCCAGAGCAAGCCTCGAAGTGCTTCTCCTGAAAAAGCATCAGCAATACCTATCTCGGTCACCATATTCACGATATCGCGATACACTTGCGGCACGATGACCCCCATGATCACTGATCCAATGATCACCATAATTGTAGACAGCGTAATACCCAACCATTCTTCGCGCACATGTGGCCAGTAATATTTCCAAATCTTCCAAAGACCGATGTGGTGAGTATTCTTTTGTGTATTTTTGTTTTTCATAGTTTTTTATATTTTCTGTATATGTATTTATTGTATTAAAATGTATTTAGAGAATGTATTTGAAAAAGAAAAAAGGCGCGCACGCCATAGCGAGCAGCGAGAGCAAAACCCCTCCAGTGAAGCGCGTATTCTCCACTCCGTTACGAATGCGTTCACTACCTCACTCTGGAAAGGGGAGGTTTGTCTTTTCATATTTTGAGATGTGATATGTGTTCTAAACATATACGCACCACGTGCATTCGCACGTGCCTTGCTATATGTGATATGTGCCCAAGACAGGGATCGGCTACCACGATGGATGATCCGGCTAGCGGCTTTCGCCTTGCCTCTCATCTCATCGCCCTAGCCTGGCCGCTCCTATCGTGCTCGCTTTGCTCCGCGCGATAGACGTCGCTCTATTCTCACCCTGTCTTGGGCAACACATATACGCACCACGTGCATTCGCACGTGCCTTGCTATATGTGATATGTGCCCAAGACAGGGATCGAACCTGCATGCTCTAGGAGCCATGGCCCTCAACCATGTGTGTATACCAGTTCCACCACCTGGGCATATAAGAGAGCCCTTCTAGTATGCCTAAAAGTGCGGGGTTGTGCAAGAGGTTCGGATTATCTTCTTACAAGATTCGGTACAGCAATATCTATGGTTCCAAAACCACCACCAGTATTTATTGGGTCCTCACCATGCACAAATACACTAGCTTGAATTAATGCATGATCTATTGAGTATCGATCATCCTTATCCATTCCACGTGTAGAAAAAAGCTTCTTTAAATACTCTTCGAACTTACCTTTTGGATCTTCGTGAAAATCTTCAATAAATACATTCTTTTCATTAAAATCATGCTTTTTGTACCTTGCGAAAGATGTAAATTAAAATATTCAAAATGCAAATCTCTCGGTTCACTTTTAATCAACTCCCTCACTTCTGGATCCAACAACGAAATAAATCGATCAGCAAGCACATCAACAGTCAGATCAAGCGAGCGCTCTTTCCTACGCTCATCCTCCATATACGACCCTTCACGTTTTGGATCTTCAATCATGTCGGGCTTAAAATTAGTCATATTTTGTATATAATTTAGAAACGTAAATCTTGCGTATAATATGTATGCTGACCATCTGGGCCCACAAGCGAAAAATCTAATCTCTTTAGTATATCTCCTTCGTTTATTTCAGCTTCTTCTATAGGCAAATCACGCCTCGGTAATAATAAATCCGATATTTTCTGCTTAATATTTTCTCGATCATCTTTATGTAAGGTAATCCAGCCCTCACGAGACCCTGATTCTTTCGTAATATATGTATCTCCGCTACCTCCTCCAAATGTACCTTCTAATGCCAAAATGATTGAATCTTGATCACTAAATAGTTCATTCCAATTATTTTCTTCTAAATAATAACTAAAGGTTCTGACTTTCATCATTTTTTCATACATTTTTTCAGCCCAATAATCTGCATCTGGGCGCTCGTGCTGATTGCCATCTGAAAGGTTTGTCCATGATTCGTGAGACATAAAACTAATCGAATTCCCTGTGCCAAGTAATACCATTATAATAATTCTGATCCATAAATGACACCCTGGTCCCTAGGGGGACTTTTACTTTAAAATCTTTAAATCTGTAGTTTGCATCTTCTCTTAATTTACCTTCTGCCTTTTGCTCTTCAAAAAAAGCTGAGACTTGATCATTAATATCTTTTTCCCAATTATGCTTATTAATATCGAGTGATATTTCTATATTATTACCCTCATGCGTACGAATGTATACTTCGACGTTATGACTATCGGCTGATGATTCTTTCATCACAGTAGATACCTCTTGATAGAATGGGTGGAGCCCATCGAGAAGACTAACAAGCACCTCTTCTTTAAACAAAGATAATGAACGAAATGCTTCTTCTTGTCGCAATCGCAACTTTTTTTGTTGCTTCCCATCACCTAGATTTCCAATTGAATTTTCCATTCCCATATATCCAAATTCTAACACAAAAAACGAACTTATGAAAAGCCCGCTTAATGATTCTCTACATAATTACTTGCTATTCCTTGGTTGGAGCTTCTTCAGTTTTTGTTTCTACTTCTGGAGTTTCAGCTTCTGGTGCTTTTTTCTCTTCTGAAGTCTCGGGTGTTTCGTTAGTGTTTTCTTCATTATTTTCAACGCTCTGTGCTTCTTCTGGAGTTTCGTCCATCATTTCTTCTGCTGGGATAACCAATTCATCAGTCGTCGCTGCGAAGTTAACGAAGTTACGCATCGTTCGGCGAATCTCACGCGCTACCTTATTACGGATAAAGTAAATCTTGGCGCGACGCGTACGTGAACGACGTACAATCTCGATCTTGTCGAGCATAGGTGAAAAAAGAGGGAATACACGCTCAACACCTACGCCATTCGTAATCTTGCGGACCGTGAATGTTCCACCGTTCTCATTCCCATGCTTACGCGCGAGTACGAGCCCTTCGAAGATCTGTGTACGCGTCTTGCCCTTTTCAACGATCTTTACATGAACACGAACGGTGTCACCTGCGCGGATGTCGAGGTCCTTGCGTACGCGGATCTCTTTTGATAGAAAATTGTGTGCTACTGCTGTTGTCATAACTGCAGACCATACTACAAAAATATTGAGAAATTGCAAGGGGTTAGGCGATAATTGAGCCAGCTGTGGGAGAATTCTTTAATTCTTTCAAGCGGTCTTCGGTGTGCTTTACTAGCAAATCAATTATTTTATCTTTGATGTCATCTCGTAAAAATTGCTCTGGACCACCTATTGGGCGGCCATTCTTTTCCCATGCATGGTACGCCTCCATAATTTCATGATTTTCTAGTTTCAGAGCAAGGACATAAATTCCTGAAAGTGTTTTTCCATCATCACGCGAACGTTCCGCTTGTCGTAGCTTTTTATTATAATTATCAGGGTTTTGTGTTAATTGTACATCAAGCGATTTTGAATCAAGATAATCAGTAGAAATACCATCGTAGAAATTTTCTGTTAAGTGAATTTTAAAGTCAATTTTTGACTCAATATCTTCAGCTATGGTTGCCGATTCAATGCGAATACCTTTACCAGGCTTTTTTGCCAAATGACGTGTAAGCATATTTTGCACCATTCTCTCAAGAAGAAAGCCTACCGATTCAGAATCTTTTTCCAATTCAGGAGAGCGCACTAAAAGCTTCATATAAGAATACATCTTTCCTTTGTTTTGTTCTTCTTGGGCTCGTTTAAAATATGTTTGAGTTTCTTGATAATCATTTATCCAATCCTCTTCATACGAGATCAAAGCCTTGCGACATTTTTCCTTCATTTCATCTGTAAGATTTTCGAAGAAGAATTTATTACCCAAACTAAGCTCGACACTGATCTCATCCAGCGTTATTCGCTTCTTTGTTTTTTTATCGTCCTTATCGTGCACAATAAAGTTATTATCCTTCATATTGTAACGAAGCTTCCACGCGCCTTCTATAGGTTCTGTAAGATTAATACTCTCGAGAGATTCTATATAATCTTTTTTCTTTTCTAGGCGAGATAATGTACGTTTCTGGCACTCTTCAAAAAATATATGTTCTTCTTTTTTTCTAAAAAGATACTCGTCATCAAAACGCACTAATTCTGCATTGGATAATCCCTCATAATAATTTTTATTATTGTTATTAAAAGTATTTTCTATGCTCGGATTCATCACCATATACCCAAATTATACGCTATTTTCATCAACATGAGCAAGTGCTTTTTGAAAATCATGTGGAATTTCTGCCGTATAGGTATGCTTGACCGCTGGATCATCCATACTCGGGAAAGAGAGTTCGTAGGCATGCAATGCGTGCCGCGTGAATCCCAGGGCGAACACCGTATCCGATGATGCACCAGCTGTGATCCTCTTGCCAGCATAGAGCGTGTCGCCAACTACGGGATGATTGAGGTATTTCAGATGTACACGAATCTGGTGCGTACGCCCCGTCTCTGGGAAGCATCGCACATGAGTGAATTTGTTCCCTGCCTGATCCTCGAATCGGGACAATACCTCATAACGCGTTGCTGCATCACGGAGGCGACCACGCGCACCTCGCCCAGCGCTCCACATACGGAAATCCTTGCGGGACTTCCCTATCGAGGCATCGATCTGGCCCTCGTCGTGCTTTATCCATTCATATGCGAGTGCGTGATATTCCTTGGAAACGGTGCGATTCTGAAAGGCATCCTTGAGGTGCGCGAACATTTCTGGCGTACGAGCAATCACCATGACGCCTGATGTCTCGCGATCGAGGCGATGCACAATACCCGGACGCGGTATGAGCGTATCATTATCAGTACTCCAATCTTCGCCGATGCCGGCTATTTCTGGATATTCTTTTAACAGCCAATCAGCGAGCGTCGCCTCATCAGAGCGCCCATCACCGTGGACCATCAGATCAGCGGGCTTGTTAATTACCAAGAAATCTTTATTACTCTGTAGTATGTCGATGTTCATATATTTGATGATAAGGGGAAAGTGAGCAAACGCAAGCGAAACAGGAGCTACGTATTGCAATTTCAGGCCGTTTCTCTATAATGCATTACACACTAAAAAAATATCAGGGCGATTAGCTCAGTTGGCTAGAGCAGTTCATTTACACTGAAAAGGTCAGGGGTTCGAGTCCCTTATCGCCCACAGATCTAAAAACTCCTAGCTTGTGCTGGGAGTTTTTAGATTTTTTTTGCATAAATTGATGAGGTGTTTATACACGTCTAGATGCTCTGAAGCAAAAAGTGTTTGGCTTGTTAAAAGCACCATCAGTATTCATATAGCTATACAGACTTATATTCTTCTCCTTCAAAATAAAACCTATCTTCTGGATATTGCTCTTGCATTTTAGGTAAATATAAATGTGCCATTCCTTTTGGAACAGTAATTTCAGTATAATACTCAATTGTGGCGGTGTCTTCGGTAAATTCCCCTTCTTCAGGCTCAGGTAGCTTATCCTTTTTAAGACTAGGGTCAGAAATATCTTTTGTTGCATATGTATAATTACCGATAAATACTTCATCTTTGTATGTAGAGATTTTCAATTTAACAAACTTGGACGTATCTATTTCATCCACGAGCGCCATTAGTATATCCATTAAATTATAAACATAGGGTAGACTAGGTATCCTATAGATAACATCATATGCCTTACCTCCCATAAATAAATTAACCTTTGCCATTTCCTTTTTATTGCTTGAGTGAATTTCTATACCAATAGTCTTTTCTATTTTATTCCAATCAAAAGGACTGACTATCTGAAAACCTCTGTTCGTACCAAAATCCTGCACCATTTTTTCGATATGCTTCTTTGTCCTCAAAGGTTTTTCAGGCACACTAATATTTTCGTTTTCTAGAAACACATAAATAGAAACTCTTAAAATCCAAACTAGCTTTTTTAATTGCTTCAATTTATCTTGTAGCTCACTTGTGGTGTGCAGAACAACCTTCTTTTCTTCTCCTGTCCTTGGTTCATTCTCTCTAAACTCCACAACATCATCATCCAACTCAACCCAACGTTCATGGCCTGTCCCAGAATTTCTAATCAATAAATCAATACATTCAAGTATTGCGGAAATGTCTAATCCTTCAAATTTATCTACAACACCTTTAAGTATCCATACCTTCTTCCCAATAGCAATGTCCACAAGTTTAGCAACATCAGAATTACCTAATTCTGTGCCGTACCTTGTATGTGAAATGTAAAAAAGAGGGGTCAATAAGGGGCGAATGAAGTTTTCAATAAGTGAAGTATACATTTCAAGAATACCCCTTACCTCATCTTCATTCCTGTTTTCGATTAACTGGTTTATTCTAAATAAGGCTTCTACATTTATTTTTGCTAAAACTTCTTGAAGAATTTTAAGAAAATCCTCTTTTGTTTCAGGGTTATTAAAAACGAGATTATACTGTGCAAGTATAGCCTTAGTAAGCATCATGTCTTCTTTGTTAATTTGCTGTAGCCATCCGCGCTCGGCTAAATCAATCAATAAAGCCGAAGAACCTCCTTTTGGTGATGTTTTTAATAAGGGTTGGATATAGTTTTCATAATGTTTGTACGAGCTTGCTTTCGTCATAATATACCTATTATAACACTATCAATCTTTTTAGAAATTATAAATACCTTGTCCCGCCAACAAAAAAAGGCTATTATTTTAAGCGTCTTCCCCTTGTAGCTCAACGGATAGAGCAAGGGACTTCTAAGCCCAAGATGGAGGTTCGATTCCTTCCAGGGGGACAAATACACTTATGAGTTTTTTCCTTTTTGCTCGAGGAGAAGCTCTGTTCCTACCGCAAGGGCACTGGCGAATTCAGGTGCCTCATAGCCATCAATTATAGGGAGTTCCTGAGATGGCGAGAGCGATCGACGCCACACATCAATCGGCGATACATCGAGGTGCGTGAAGGTCTCTACAACACGCATGAATCCAGGCGTATGAGTTGCTGATCCATAACACACCACTTCTTTAATCTGATGAGGATCAATGCGCAAATGCTTCTCGCCTTTTACCAACATGCTCTTCATCTCGCGGAATGCATCTTGCAGCGGGACAAGAGTTTTCATAATAGATGTGTACACCCGCGGCTCTTTATGAGATTGCTTGAGGCCATAATTTCTAAAAATGTTCTCTGCTTTCTCATCATCAACTTTCAATGAATTTTTAATAACATCAGTCCATACACGCTCACCTACTGGGATGATTCTATGGTCCAGAATTGCACTCCCATGAGCGAGCGACAGATGAATTACTGATTGATCATGCGTTATGAAAAAGCGCACCTCTGCATCAGTGGAATGCAGCCGCACCAAGGCATGCAATGCAGATTCCACATGAATGTCATCAAATCCAATACGGTCAAAGAGGCTATGCAGTGATTGCAAGAATGGCTGCGGATATGCCGAGACCGCGAGAATCTTGGTATCTGCATCAGTGGTGATTATGTCGTATTCGCACATGAATGATCGAGGATCACTCCCTGTACGCTCCTCGAGCTCGCGATCAATGAACATATCAATGGTATCGTCCTGCGATATTTCTGATGATAGGAATGTCTGAAAAAATATGCCTACTGCCTCGCTCACTGCTGCGACAACTGGGATATGCTTGTACACACCCAGAGGAGTAAGGCGCTGCGCGAGGCGACGGATAACGTCTTTCTGATGTATATCCTCACCATTTCCCGCAATATCAGGAACGGGCATTTGACCATAGGCTGCAACATTATAATTGCCTTCGTCCTCTACAACGTGTGCCCATCTCACCTGATTATCGATAAAGGAAACACCAAGTACGCCTTCTTTGATTTTTTTCTGATTACTCAACATATAGATCATTATACAGAAAAGTACGGGATCGACCTATTCGTGCGCCTGTGATAACTATGATGTGTATTGTTTGGAAACAATATAAATAATTACCGCACTAACGATGAGTGTCACCCATCCGATGATATTCAAATACTTCACATGCTTGCTGGCAAAGCGACCTAAGTATGCCGTGAGGAAGAAGCGCGCCGTTCGGCCGATGATGCTGGCGAGCAAAAAGGCGGCGAACGGCGCGCTGGCGATTCCTGCCGCCAAAGTAATAACCTTGAACGGGAAAGGAGTGAATGCTGCGATGATCGTTGTGCTCCACACCTGATCCTGCAATGTTGTCTGCACATGCGCAAATTCTGCGTGAATGTTATACAAATCAACTAAGGGAATCACGACTTCTTCTGCCAAATATACACCGAGAAAATATGCAACAACAGCACCGAGTACTGATCCTACAGAAGCCCATAGGGCATGACGCCACCAGGTCTTTGGTTTGGCGAGAATAATGGGCATATAAATCATATCCGTAGGAATAGGGAAAAAGATAGATTCAAAAAATCCTATTGCCCCAATGAAAAAGTACACACGAGGTCGATCGGCGTTTTCTTTCATCCATGTAATGAGTTGTTCTTTCTTTTTATTCCACCAAGGCATAAGCACTATATATAAATCTTAGTATACCTCAGTCAATATAAAAAAGCGTGTGTGTAAGTGTGAGACTTAGAGCAATTTAATGAACCATTCTCCCGATATCTGTTACTTCTTTCTCTGGAGTCAGAAATACACAATCATCCTGGCCCAGCGCCATGAGCATCCCCTGACTCTCAACTCCCATAATCGTTCGCGGCTCGAGGTTAATGACATACAGGACAGTCTTGCCGACCAGCTCTGTGTATTCTGGATAATACTTCCGGATACCTGACACGATCTGACGCACAGGGAATTTTTTATCTGATGCCTCATCATGATATTCCATCGTTGCAACTTCAGGGCCGAAATCTACCAAGCAACGCAGGAGCTTGTCAGAGCCCTCAACAGGCTCAACGAATCGAATCGTACCCGCCCGCATATCGAGGTGCCCGAATGATGCGAAAGAAGCAAATATCTGCTCTGTAACTTTTTCTGCCAAAAGCGGAAATGAATCATATTGAGATTCCGTATTAAAGTGACCCGCACCAGGAACGAGTTCAATTGATGACTTCAAGCTCTTTGCGACGAAGCTCGCGGATGGCAATGGTACATATGGATCATTATCACTGTGCATGATGGTGAAGTTCTGGGAGTTTTTCCGAATCTTTTTCCAAGAAAAGTCTTTCTTAACAAAGCTCAGATTGAGCTCCTGATATTCCTTATCTACCGCATCTCCTAAATCCTGCGCAAATCCAGCAACAATAAAGGCATGTGCGATAGGCGTCTCAATTTCTTCGAGAACAGAGAGCATGAATGCAGCTCCAATTGAGTGCCCAATAAAAATAGTGTGTTCATTTATTTTCTCTTTATATTCACTGAATATTTCACGCCACGAATCGAGGCTTTGATTATCAGGCGTTGAGAATTCTGGAATAATAACTTCTATTCCATGACCACTAAATAGCTCAAGTTCTTTTTTAAGATAAGGAAACCAATTAGTCTGTGGTGTCGCCTTGGTCCCATGGAATATAAATATAGTTGTTTTTTGCATATACGCTTGATCTTATCACAATTTAATCAGACTGCCGACTATCGAGGTATCGTTGCAGAATGATTGCTGCAGCGCCTGCGTCGCGCGGTGGGACCTTGTGGCCATGCCGCGGCGTCTTCATCGCGCGACGCGCATCATAGCCTGTTATATGGGCTTCTGTCGCGCGTACCGCCTGAGTTGATGCATATTCGTTCACGAGGATTACAGACAAAGCGAAGCGCTCCTCGAGCTCCTTGGCGAACTGTTCTGTGCGTTGCTGGTGATCATTCGCTTGTCCCGTTCCTGATTGAGGTAATCCCACAATGAATGCAGCAACTTCTTCTACGGCGTCACTTTCTCTGAGGAGTTCATTGAGATATGAGTAGAGTTTTTCAGTCGGCACCGTATCACGAGGAAAAGCCATAACGCCCCCGTCGTCAGATACCGCTATGCCTGTTTTCTTTGTCCCGTAATCAATCCCAATATATTTCATATGCTTACTATAGCAAAAAAAAACACTCCTGTGATGTAGTGTTTTTCTTATTCTCATAATCAATAATTATCTAGTAGAGATAAAAAGTTATAACGATCGCAGAAATGTTAGTATTTTCTCGTTTTCTTTTCTATAATATTTTATAATTTGATAAATAATTACTATTGAAGAAAATATAATTAAACTGAACAAAAGTATATATAGATAATCAAAATTATCCAAGCTCAACGGAATCACGATAGCAAAAAATGCTATAGGGTTTACTAAAAATAACAACAAACTTAAGGTGCCCCGATTCTTTTGAAAATATATTCTTTCTGATATTGAGTCTCTCTTAATGGCAAAAGAGTGAAGCATAGGAAGCTTACGTGTAGTCCATTTATAGTATATGAACAAAATCTGATTTTTTGCTAAAGACTGATCATACACCTTCCAAGAATAGGCATAATCATCACGTATTTGTATTTCATTCTCGATAAAATTAAATATCTTTTCTGAATTCTTATAATAAAAATCCAATGTTTTTCCTATGGGTAGGATATGCCATTTTTTTATATCATGATATTTTGGAATAAATATGTTTGTCTTTTTTTGAAAAAGATAATAGATAAATTTACCAAGAAGCGATTGCATAAACCAACCCGCAACTAAAACAGTAATAATAATTCCTAAAATACCTAAATCACTCCAAACATACTCCTTATCAAAGCCGAACATACACAAATTACTCCCCTTTCCTAATGATCGGGTTGATGCCTGCCATATCACCAATCATATTGATGAGCTCACCTTCTGCTGGAACGACAATCTTGGAATTGTTTCCTAGTGCGCGCTCTACGGCTTCGATCTTGCGCAAGATCTGCGCATTCCCTACGAAGTACAATTCAGCAGCCTCGTTGACCAGCTTGATAGCTTCCCCTTCACCTTCAGCCTTGAGGATCTGCGCCTGTTTGATTCCTTCTGCTTTCTTGATAGCAGCACGCTTTTCACCGTCCGCCTCACGTTCTGTTGCATTCGCGAAGTCTAACGCGGCGATCTTTTCATTCTCTGCTTTTACTACCTTATTCATCGTCTCCTGGACATCTGATGGTGGATCAATCTGCTTGAGCTCGGTACGTACGATCTCCATTCCCCAATGACTCGTCTCTTTGGCCAGTACTTCCAATAGTTGATTATTGATCTCCCCACGTTCCGAGTTCGCCACACGTAACGTCATCGTACCGATAATATTACGCAGTGTTGTACGCGCGAGATTCACGATCTGGTAACGATAGTCGTTCACATTATATTGTGATGCTTTTACACTCACCTCATCATCGCGCACTTTGAAATACACTTGCGCATCAACGGTCGCATTCAAATTATCATTGGTGATAATTTCTTGGGGTTGTGCATCAACCATTTCTTCGGTGATATTCACGAAAGTAAGACGCTGAACCACAGGAATAATCCAATTAAATCCAGGACGTGCGAAGCGTGAATACTTACCAAAGGTCTCGACAAGCCCACGATGTGTGGGGCGAATAATACGAATTCCTGCAAAAAAGATCACAACAAGCGCAGCAATAACGATAAATAAAACTGGTGACATAAAAAATGTGAGTACTTAAACTTCAGATACTAATAGTCAAATTATACATCTTTTATATATTTTGTAAATATTCATCTCTATTCGCCAACATATTCAACACCGTCAATCAACTCATTCACACGATCGATATTTTTTTCGAAAGCATCTGTTTCTGCGTTATACATAAAAAGATATGCCTTCCCATCAATATTTGCTCCAACCGTCTGCATGTACATATTCTCGATATTATTTTGCACATCATAGATAATCTCATATCCATCTTTTCTCATGAACATGCGATCACGACTCTGTGATGTAACACTCGTTGCTGATGGGAATTGCTGCTCTAATAATTCTTTTGTCGTTTCCTGTAGTGACTCGGGGTCTAATCCATATGGCGCATCAATAGTGTACAAGTAAATTGATTCAATATTTCCAAATCTTTTACCTTTCGACGTATTAAATGAAAAAATTTCATCTTCTTCTAGTCGCGTAGTCTTAAAAAAGTCTTTGTCATAGCTAATGCGAACATTTTGAGATTCTTCTGTTATATAATTCCCGCTCGTAGCGATCAGCGGTGTATCTGTTTCTAAAAAATCATCTCTACTATATGTATTTCCAAAATGAGCATTGTCAATCAAAGCATTCGCATCTGCAAGGTAGCTATCAAACTGATCAATAGGTGCAATGTAGCTCATAAGGTACATATCCTCATCAATACTTTGCTGTATTGAATCTCCATATTCATCAGCAAACGCTATAACATCAAGACCCTTCATAGGCTGACCATCTATAGTAAAGGTAAATACGTATTCATATCCGTCATTCCCCATAAATGTTCTGGGCTTTTCTGAGAGAATTACAACATCATCATTCTGCTCAATGATATCTTCACGAAATTGTTCTACCATCGCATCGAACTGTGTGAGATTACTAAACAATGACCAGTCCACCAGAAAATGACTAGCCGTAACAACACTCACCTCATAGGGTTCAATTGAACCTACATCTGTTAATTCAAAATTAGAAATAACTGCCGATGGAATAAATTGGACCAAATCCTCATCTTGATTCCAAATATTCTCCTCATGTGCAAAAAATTTCTCTTCGTCATAATCAACTACAAAGCATGTACCTGGATGCATATACAGACCGTCGGCGATATTGCTTCCTCGTTCCTTGTTTATATCTTTTAATACCGCTCGGCATGTTGAATCATCAGTGAAATACCCTATCACTGGTATCACAGCAATAACGAGAACACCGAGCACTCCTGCAATAATGGTTGCCGGTTTAGTTTTCTTTTTCTTATTTTTTGATGGCTCAATGTTGCTTTGTGCATGCTCTAGCTTCTCGCTATTCTTACTAGTATTATCTGCAACATTTGCATGAGATGGCGATGCATCGTATTCATTCTTACCTTCATCTCCTTTAGATAACAGAAAATACAATACAATAAATGGACCAGCCAGAGGAATAAAATGAATGAACAATTGCCAACCTGAGCGATCTGTATCATGGAGCCTTCTCACATTCGCAGATAGAATGGGAATGATCAAAAAGAATCGATATACGACATATACCATCGAAAACACTGTCGCGATAGATTCACCTGCTCCAGAAATACTTCCTGCTGCACCGATAAGTACAAATAGACTGATGGTTATGAAGACATCCCCAAGGAAGAAGAACCAAAAGTCACGGCGACTCATGCGGCCACTAAATTCTGCATAATTTTTTATTGCATTTTTGTATGATGTAAACATACTCAATAGTATATCATCCTTCAAAAAAATCACTGCGGCACTATTTCCCCAAGAAATAATAGAGAGGAGACTTTTTTTGTATGTATTTACTGTACATACCGCGTATCGTGATCAGGATTAACCTCTGGATTATGATTGATCAAATATAATGGCAATGCTGGGCGCCCAATCATCGCACCTGTTTCGAGATCATCTACCAAACTTTGCGTAGATGCATCGAATGCGCCTAGACTGAATCCGAGATTATTATTAACAAAATAATCTGCATAGGTCATCTGGAATCGTGCCACAGCTTTTTCTGAATATAATCCATAACATTCTGTTTCACTCCCCATTGATCCATTCCCATACGGACGCAACACGAATCCATTATTGTTGAGCCACGATTGCATGCGCTCAACTGATGGACCACAATCACAACGCTCTAACTCCTGTGGGAATGATAGATTATTCCCCGAGGTACGTACTGGAGCAATACCAGCCGTGATTACTGAAGGGCGTCGCGTGCTGCGTGTCTTTTTATTATCTTCATCGTCGTCCTCATCATCGTCATTATTGTTACCAGGATTTCCAGGCTCATCGATCACGAGTGACGCCGTATTTTCATCATCATCTCTAAGGCCATCGCCCAGATCATCTTCATCGCTTCCCACCATTGGATCAGAATCAACATCATATAGATCTTCACCGCTATCATCAGCAGTAATTGCTGCAGTATTCACATATTCACCAGGAGCCAGGTCGCTGGCAGAATACACTACATCGAATCCATATGATGCCCCAACGATCAATGGCTGAGCTGTAATTGGGCAAATAGTAATTCCCCCAACATCAGAACAACTCCCTTCAGTAGAATTCATGAAGGTAAAATCACTCGGTGGCGTATCGGTCACCTCATAGGTCGCGACATCAACCGTACCCTGATTGATTACCTCGATCGTGAATGTCGCCTCGCCATTCACATAACTCACGAAGCTCTTCTCCAGCGCCAAATCATACATCGGCGCATAACTAATCACAAAATCAACCACATCTTCATCATCGTCATAGGGATCATCATTCTCGTCTTCGTCAACGTCTACACTCGTTGTCGGATCAGAGTCAACGTCATCGAGATCCTCACCACTCCCGTCAGCACTGATCTCAGCAATATTCTGATATTCCCCAGCTTCTATAGAATCCGGATCAAAGGTATATACAATCTTGAATGATGCCGTGCCTCCATCTGCAGTAATGTTTTCTGTGAATGCACACACCGTTGGTTCACCCGAAATACAATTATCAGGTGTAGCGCTTTCAAAAATAAAGCCTGCCGGCGGCGTATCGGTAACCTCATAGCTCCCAGAATCTACTGTTCCTTCGTTGGTCACGACAATTTCGAAGGTTACTGTGCTTTCTTCTTGATTATATCCAAGGACACTTTTCTCTATCGCCAAGTCATAGGTATCAACTACCTCAGGACAATCAGCAACAATAGGACCCGCGAAACTCAAGCGCTCGGTAAGGCTGTCGTATGAAGATGTAGTATCAGTCACATCATCGTCATCACCAACCGTAACTAATACATACTGAATGTCATCAGCTATATCTGCCGTGAATCCTACCCAGCGCGTTGTCTCATTACCACATTTTGTTGGGCCACCAGATGCCGCGCCGCAATCTTTGAAATTCACGGTGTCCGTAACGAGAGACTCGTCTGTTTCAATAATTATATCTTGCACTAAGACTCCGGCACTATTGAACAGCAGCAAATGAGCTGGCGTTGGGTCATCATGTCCCGCTGGAGCCCCATCAATTGTTGCCTTAGGGTGATCACGTGTCTCTAGATCACCGAACCATGCTCCGAATGCCTCAATAGGTTCACCGAAATCAAAGAGAGCTCCATTTGGACTCGAACCTGAACCACCCGTATCATTCCAATAGTCAGCATTCCCACCCGTAGAGAGACTGGTTGGAAATGGCGCAGTATCTTGCATATCATCACCATTTGCAATAGCAAAGCTTGTTCTGATGCTTCCGAAATCTTGATCTGCCAACACTACATCACGGGCTGATATATTCATATCAAGCCCAGAGCTTGTTACATCAATAAAATCATATGATCCATCTCCAGCCTGAATTCCATCCTCAAGGAAATTCACACCGAAGCTACACGCCTCAGGGAGCGAAGCTTTCCATTCGCTATTGAGGGCTTCTACTTCAGGATGCTTTGCATTTGTTGTTCCACCAACCTCACCACTAATATATGGCGTCACAGCTGCATGGGCAGACATAGTCGATACGGCGAATAATCCACACACCATCAGCATGGGTAGATATTTTGTATATTGGTATTTTTTAGTAAAGAATGTTAGTGCGTTCATGATATTGGTTGCAATGATGATGAGTCATTGCAATAAGTTAATAACGAATAAAATAGAATGAGTGCTAGAGAGCGCCTCGGGGACTGTTGAGTATTATGAGAAATAAAAAACGATCACACCGAGAGATGAATCGCTTACACTGAGAACTATTATATCAAAATACATTTAAAAAAAATACCTCATCTGTTGAAAACTACAAAACCCGCAAGGTTCTGCCTTACGGGTTTTGATTCTTTGTCTTTACAAAACAAGAACTAGATACGCTTATCCTTATGCCATTGACTCTGGTCCGTACTTGTTAGGGCCTTCGGTTCCCTTGATAATCGCAAGATAGAGATTATAGAAAGGAATAATGAGGAACCATCCTGGCTTCTCTGAATCCTGCATACGACGCCACGCCAATGAAAGACTTGGGATCAAAACAATAAGAGAGTAGATATTCCCCAGTATTGCTGAGTTTAGCACTGCGTTTGAAATGAATCCGAGGACAATCGAGATAACGAAATTAATAAGTGTGAACCACCAGAATTCACGACGATTAGCGCGACCTTTGAATTTAGCAAAATTAGTAAAAGCGAGTTTGAAGTATTTCATAAAAATGTAATATAGTTTGAAGGCACAGGTGCACTTCTTTAATTAAGAGTAATCATATTCCTATTATACCAACGTATTTTTAAAGCACGATCATGTTATACACAGATCATCACTTGGGCCCTTTATCGCCTGATGTCATCATATTTCTCTTTAAGCTTCATAATGCGCACATATGATGCATTTATTGTCGCTTCATCAATTTCATTATTTCTCACAGCCGCTGCGATAACAGCGACAAAATCTACTAAATCACTAGATTCGTAATGCTCTATTTGATACGCAAAGGTAAGGATATCAACACCAGCATTAATGGCGCGTATCAGCGCATCTTCTTGTCCATAATGCTTACTGATTGCCTTCATCTGCATATCATCAGAAATAACCACGCCGCTGAATCCCAAATCATCGCGCAAATATTCTGTAATTATTTCATGAGAAAGCGTTGCGGGAACATCATCTATATTCTGATTTACGATATGCGCGGTCATAATAGCGTTATCATATCCATTATTGATGAGCTGCTCGTAAGGGAAAATCTCTTTGTCACTATCATACGTATTCGTAATATCTACCAGACCCTTGTGACTATCACGAGTAGATCCCCCATGCCCTGGGAAATGCTTGAGTGCCGTTGCAACACCAACATCGTGATGCGCATGAGTGAATGCTTCTGCGTGTGCATAGACAGTATTTGGATCATCGCTGAATGAACGACCCAGTTTACCAATAACAGGATTATTAGGATTCACATTCACATCAACGACGGGCGCCAGGTTCATTGTGATGCCATAATCACGCAGATTCACGGCAATAGTACGACCATAGGCTTCGGTCTCGAGGACATTCCCCTTTCCCATACTCGTGGCTGATGGTATGCGCATTTGGGAAAAATCCGCATGCCTAGCAAAGCGATTCACGCGCCCGCCCTCCATGTCAACAGCAATCATGAGTTCATTCTGAGAGTAATTTTGTAGATCATTAGTTAATACACGTAATTGATCAGCATTTTTAATATTATGAGAAAAAAGAATAACGCCACCTGGCTGTAATTCTTGGATCAATTGCTGTGTTTCATTCGAAAGCGATTGATCAGGAATCCCAATCATGAACATCTGGCTAATTTTTTCTTCTAGAGGAAGTGTTGTGGCTTGCCCTAACAAAAAAGACTCTCGAGCACCAAGGGTCTTTCCATCCATATGCGTACTATGTGAATCGTGTTCGTGTTCGTCGTGTTTGTCGTGTTCATGCCCTTCTTCATCATGGGACTCATTATCATGAACATGCGATCCTGATGTTAATGCATTCACCCCGAACATAACACCTGCTCCCAAGATAAAAATGATGAAATATTTCACATAGTTATTTTCTTTGCGTGATGACCGAATCGATTCAGGAATAAGATCTTGCAACGCCACAATAAGGAAAGTTCCTGCAGCGAAGGCGAGCAGTGAGAGCTCTATTGCATGCACTTTTTCTAAAAGAATAACGCTCGCCAGAACACCAATGAAAATGGTTGATGACACTATGAAGTTCGTACGCAATGCTTTCCCAACAGAATATCCAGCCTGACGTAGCACGAAGAATTCTGAAACCTCCTGGACAACTTCATGGAAAAATATACTCACGGTAGCAGCAATACCGAATGACACATTCACCGCAAAGGCACTTGTAATTAGTACACCATCAGCAATATTATGTAATGCATCACCCATGAGAATACGTCGCACATCGAGATGCGAGTGATCGTGATCTTCATGCCCATCATCGTGATGATGATGGAATCCCGGCAAAAGGCGCGCGGTAAATCCCGTTGCAACAATACCGATCCCCATGAAGAC
>ENA-ORXC01000457-ORXC01000457.1-marine-metagenome-genome-assembly--contig:-NODE-457-length-29456-cov-5.396065_pt1 | contig 29456 bp, 30 predicted proteins | sample MGYA00237865_ERZ511478 | MGnify/ENA metagenome assembly ERZ511478
AGCGGAATCAAAAAACATCCCTGTTACGGTAACAACCCATCAAGATAATTTTACAGGAAGCGTATCCCTTACTGCTCCTAGTGGATGGGTGATTACACCAAAAAGCGTTAATGTATCCATAGCAACAAAGGGTGCAGAAAAAAAAGTTATATTCTCAGTAACACCACCTAGTACTGATAATGAAGGAGATCTCACACCCGTAGTCACCGCTGGTAAAAAAACGTATACTAAAGAGCTTGTAACAATAGATTATGCACATATCCCTTTACAATCACTCTTTTTACCTAATAAAGCCAGAATTGTAAGATTAGATATAGCGCGCAAAGGGGATTACATAGGGTACATTCAAGGAGCTGGAGATGCAGTGCCAGATAATCTCATGCAGATAGGCTATCAAGTTGCCATTATAGAACCTAGCACTATTACTTCAGAGCTGCTTGCTCAATTTGACGCAGTGGTTGTGGGAATAAGAGCTTATAATGTGGTGGATGAAATGCAAGCAAAGCAGCCACTCCTACTTGATTATGTAAAGACTGGTGGCACGCTTATCGCGCAATACAATACGTCTGGTCGCTGGGGTGATACAAAAATAGGCGCTCCTTATGAGCTGCAACTTAGTAGAGATCGCGTTACCGACGAGCATAGCGAGGTAAGAATTCTAGCAAACGATCATCCTGTAATGAATTTCCCAAATAAACTTACTCAAAAGGATTTTGAAGGCTGGACGCAAGAACGTGGTCTATATTTTCCAAACAAGTGGGATGATGCCTATACTCCTATTCTCTCTATGAATGATAAAGGAGAAACGGCAAAGGATGGTAGTTTGCTAGTCGCTCCGTATGGTGATGGTTATTACATATACACAGGTTTAAGCTTTTTTAGAGAGCTTCCTGCGGGAGTTTCTGGTGCCTATAAATTATTTGCAAATATGCTTAGTATAGGAAAACAAGAAAAGAGCAATATAAAGCAATGAAAGAAGTCTCAAAATACCCGTGGAAAAAGAAATACACCATAGTGCTACTAGTAAATCTAGCTTATATTTTTGTGTTTTATCTATTAATGAACTCATTTTCTTAATATGCAATTAATAGATTGGGCTGTACTAGCATTTACACTCATTTTTATAGTAGTTTACGGTACCTATAAAACACAGGGCAGCAAGAATGCAGAAGAATATATAAGGGGTGGCAATACGTCAAAGTGGTGGACGGTAGGACTTTCTGTAATGGCCACTCAAGCAAGTGCTATCACTTTTTTATCTACCACAGGTCAAGGATTTTATGATGGTATGGGTTTTGTTCAATTTTATTTTGGACTACCTATTGCGATGGTGATAATCTGCTTAGTCTTTATCCCTATTTATCATAAACTCAAAGTTTTTACAGCTTATGAATTTTTAGAAAGTCGGTTTGATTTAAAAACCAGATCACTAGCAGCTATTTTATTTTTAATTCAGCGCAGTCTCGCTGCAGGGATTACTATTTATGCACCAGCTATTATCCTCTCGGCAGTATTGGGCTGGGACCTTACCATGCTCAATATTATCATCGGGATTGTGGTAATTGTTTATACCGTTTCTGGTGGTACTAAAGCGGTAAGTATCACTCAGAAACAACAAATGGCAGTAATTTTTGCTGGTATGGCGATTGCCTTTTACCTCATTCTTGACAAACTTCCAGAAAATATAAGCTTTACAGATGCCTTAAGCATTGCAGGTGCTGGAGAAAAAATGAATCTATTAGATTTTTCTTTTGACTTAAGCAATAGATACACGGTGTGGACAGGCTTATTAGGAGGAACTTTTTTAATGCTTTCCTACTTTGGTACAGATCAAAGTCAAGTGCAACGCTATCTTTCTGGAAAGAATGTAAAGGAAATGCAAATGGGTCTTCTCTTTAACGGAGCCTTAAAAATCCCGATGCAGTTCTTTATTCTCCTTGTAGGAGTTATGGTTTTTGTTTTTTATCAGTTTAATAGTGCGCCGCTACATTTTAACCCTGCCGCAACAGAAGCCGTAAAGACGTCAATCTATGCGAGCGAATTCGAATCACTAGAACAACAACTCGCTCAAAATCAAAACAACCAGAAAGAGGCTGCCTTTAATTATGCTAAGGATCCTACACTGGATATTTATGAGGAGAACGGCGCTCAAAAATCTTTAATAGATAAATATGAGGGCATTGATAAAGAAATAAGATCTGTAGGTAAAGTGCTCATTGCAAAAGCAGCTCCAGAAGTAGAAAATAACGATAAAGACTATGTATTTATCCACTTTATACTCAACAACCTGCCTAACGGACTTATAGGACTCTTACTTGCTGTAATACTGAGCGCTGCCATGTCATCTACCGCGTCAGAACTTAATGCGCTAGGCGCAACCACTGCTGTAGATCTTTATAAACGCAATTATAAGGGAACCATGACAGACAGACACTACGTGCACAGTACAAAAGCCTTTACACTCATGTGGGGCGTGCTCGCTATAATCGTGGCTTGTACGGCAAGTCTATTTGAAAACTTAATTCAGCTAGTAAACATCATAGGGTCTATTTTTTACGGTAATATTCTCGGGATATTCTTACTAGCATTCTTTATCAAATTTGTAAAAAGTAATGCCGTGTTCATAGCAGCACTCATCACGCAAGTAATTATTATTATTGTTTACGGACTCATACATTTTGAGATTATAGAATTCCCATATCTATGGCTCAACGTGGTAGGATGCGCCCTCGTAATGGGACTAGCCATGTTACTACAAGTAAGCTTTGGAGGTTCTCAGGATGACTAATAATGGGTAATTACGCTTTCGCGAAAATGTGATTAATTATGATTAAAAAGATTTTATTTTCAATAGTACTTTCATTTTTTCTTGTTTGTTGTAACTTTTTACCTCCTGAAGCTTATTATGAAGAATCATTTCAATACGCGGAAAAAGATGATTTTAAAAATGCGATAAAAAGTTTAGATAAAGCAATAAATCAGAAACCTAACTTTAGACCAGCACTGTTCAACAGGGCACATTATAAAACTTTATTAAACGATTCTATAGGAGCAACTGAAGATTACAAATTAATATTAGGTTTTGATTCTGATAATACAGCAGCATATTTTTATATAGGTTTAAATTTTCAAAACCTTGGAAAACATCAAATCGCAGTAAACTATTTTAATGAATCACTTAAAACTATTGGTGCTAGAAAAACTCATATCGACAATGATGGCAATGGAATTGTAATTAATACAAATTGGCATCCTAAATCATATGATAACGATGCTTCCTATAATATTGATGATATATCGATTCTCTATTACAAATCTCTTTCAAATATCCAACTACAAAATTATGATTCTGTTATTATCGATCTGGCAAGAGTAATAAAACTCAAGGATTACAAGGAAGATGCCGCTAGACTCTTAGGTAAAGCATATCTTGGTAAAAGAGATACTATAAATTCTTGTTTAAATTTTGCTAGATCTATAAAATTAGGAAATCAAGAATCAAGAATAATATTCAGACAAGTATGTATGAATAATGACTAAAATCACAAACAACGATGACTAACTGGGCAATTCTAGGCTGTGGGAAGATAGCTGACAAATTTGCAACCGATGTACAACTTACTAAAGGTGCACATCTTTATGCTGTAGCAAGTAGAAATCTGGACAACGCAACAGCTTTTAAGTATACTCATAACGCTACTATTGCTTATGGAAGTTATGAGGAAATGTTGCAAGATCCTAAAGTAGATATTGTTTATATTGCTACGCCTCACATGTTTCATAAAGAGCAAACTCTTTTGTGTCTCACGCATAAAAAAGCAGTACTCTGCGAGAAAGCCTTTGCCATGAATCTTGAAGAGGTTGAGGAGATGATCGCTTTCGCGAAAGCGCAACAAACCTTTTTAATGGAAGCGCTATGGACACATTTCTTACCCCACTATCAGTTTGTTCTCAATACAGTTCATCATGGAGATTTAGGAAAAATCACAAATCTCGCTGCCAACTTTGGTTTTAAAGGTACTTATGATGTAAACGCGCGCTTATATAATAAATCACTAGGCGGTGGTAGCTTACTAGATGTAGGTATTTACCCAGTCTTCGCTTCACTAACGCTATTAGGTTATACGGAGAATATGAGCGCTCAAGCCCTACTCGGGCCCACTGGTGTAGATCATCACTGCTCCATGAAATTAGAATATCCTAATCAAGTAGAAGCAAATTTATTTTCGGCTATTGATGAGCATACGGATACTACGTGTCGTATCACTCTAGAACATGGAGAAATATTAATAAATAGCCGATTCCATGAGCCTACTAATGTTAGCATAACTACAGATACAACTTCAAAAACGTATGACTTTCCCATTCCAGAAGGTGTGAATGGGTATCATTATGAGATACTGCACTGCCAGAAAATGCTTGAAAGCAATAAGACGGAAAGTGATATCATGACTTTTGATAAAAGTATTAATCTCATTAAAATGCTAGATATCATTAGAAGAAATATCGGTCTAGTATACTGATAATTAGACATAAATCAATCCGCACTACCCTTGATCACAGTTCGGTCATTGATTTTTACAGTTGGGTAATAGAAGATTGTTTTCGCGAAAGCGTGATGATATATTTACATCATCAAGAATCAACAATAACTGTCTAATACTATCAATTATGAGAACAATTATCTTTTTTTTACTCGCAGCCGTATCAACAATTTCTTTTGGACAAGAAGTAAAAGGAGTTACTATCACTGTAACCATTCCTAACTTAACTAATAATGATGGAGCAGCTTCTGCAGCCTTATATAACGAGGCAACTTTTATGAAAGCTGCACCCTTAGATTCTCAAGGAGCAACGCCAGAAAATAATATGGTCACCTTAGTTTTTGAAAATGTACTACCTGGAGATTATGCGGTTATCACCTTACATGATAAAAATGGTAATAATCGTATGGATTTTGAAGCAAATGGGATGCCTAAGGAGGATTATGCAACTTCTGGTAGTGGTACAGGTTTTGGACCACCTAGCTGGAATGACGCAAAGTTTACAGTAGGTACAGAAGATATGCAATTGGAAATTAAAATGTAGTGTTACTTTCTAGTGATTACAAAACCAGCACTCACCTGCTGGCTTTTTTTTGCTATAAGAAAAATCTTATAAAATGGCATTGTATATAGTTACACTCAATGATTTTCTTACTTTTGTAGTATAAATTAGGTATATGACGATTACTCAACTTAAATATGTGCTCGCCGTAGCAGAGCATCAAAATTTTACCAGAGCAGCTCAAAAAACATTTGTTACTCAGCCTACACTAAGTATGCAAATACAAAAGCTTGAAGATGAGCTTGATATTCTCATTTTTGACCGTAGTAAAAAGCCTATAGAGCTTACAGAAATAGGGTCAAAAATTGTTCACCAAGCTAGAAATATTGTGAATGAGGCAAACCGAATTACAGATATTGTAGATCAACAAAAGGGGTATATAGGAGGTGAATTTAAACTAGGGGTCATCCCTACGGTCATGCCTACGTTGCTGCCTATGTTTCTCACAAATTTTATAAATAAATATCCTAAAGTAAGACTTAAGATTGAAGAGCTCAATACAAACCAAATTATTGAAAAGCTAGAAGAAGGGCATCTCGATGCTGCTATTGCAGCGACACCTCTTGAAAATCCTACAATAAAAGAAAGGCCTTTATATTATGAGCCTTTTGTAGCTTATGTCCCTAATAACCATAGATTAAATAGTAAAGAAATCTTAGAAACTACAGATCTAGATATGCAAGATATGCTTGTGCTAGAAGATGGACATTGTTTTAGAGATGGAGTTATTAATCTATGTGCAACACCCAGAAATCGTAATAATGAAAAATTTTCATTAGAAAGCGGAAGTTTTGAAACACTAGTAAAACTAGCAAATGAAGGATTAGGTATGACACTATTACCATACTTGCATACGCTAGATATACCTGTTAAGGAACAAGAGCTTTTCAAATCATTTAAGGAACCTTCTCCAGCAAGAGAAATAAGTATTATCTATCATAAAAGCGAACTCAAAATCCAAATTATTGAGGCTTTGAGATCTACCATTGCTGGTGTTATAAAGGGAGCAATAGCTTTTCAAAATGTGCAAATTATCAGTCCTATCTCAAAATAACACATTTTCTAAATAACCAAAAAGCCCCATTGCTGGGGCTTTTTTTATGGTTTTAAGTAAATTAAACAATGACCAAGATCAGGATTAGCTTTCACTAACGTATTGATCCAGATTCTAAGTTCATCTATCTCATAAGGTAATAGTCGTTTAATTGCTTTCTCTAGTTCTTTACAAAATAGTGAGCTATCAAAACTTACCTTATCTAAAATAGTTTTCGTGTATTCAAACATTGCTCTCGCCATATTCGAAGGGTTTTATAGGGTTAGATTAAAAAAGTAGTTTGTTACTATAAGCTATATTTTAATTAATTGAACGCTATAAATATAGTACATATAGATTGATTAAACACTTTATCGATTCTTTTGGGCATCATAAAGTTTAGTTAAATACTTGTTAAGTAAGCAGTTATGATTACCACTCAACATCGGTTAACGTCATCAAGTGAACCTTGTAGCCCGCCTAGTATTAGGCGTTCACCTCCTTGCTCACCTCTTGCCTTGAGGGCTATAACCAGCATTTAGCATACAAGAGGACTACAAGGAAAAGACAGGATATAAACAGTCGTTTAACCGTTTAACGAAGAAAAAAAAGCCCTAACTACTAAAAATTACATTTTTATAACTCCTATGCAAACGAAGTCCATAGGTATTATTTTACTGGATATGGCGAATTAAATCTTACCTGCCTTAAACCTATTATATTGTTATAAAGTGCTGTCATAAATATACTTTTTACTGTAAGTTAACATTTTCCTGCACCAAAAATCTTGTCTATCACTCCTCTATCCTTTGCCGAACCATTGCCAGATGTTGTTTTATACGTCTACTATCTGTCATCATAAAACTACCAGCATCAGCTATAATATCATTTTGCGAGTCTATCGCTACTAGTACATATTGCATTACCTACCAAGGATCTCGAAGTATATTCAATAAGCATTTATTCTTATTGATTTTACAATTGTGTGTGTGTGCATAATAAGATGTAGACGTACACCAGTTATCATATTTTTAGATAAAAAAAACTCAAAGAATTCTTTGAGCTTTACATTTCCTTTTAAGTATGATATATTACTGAGGTTGCAGCGTATATGACCTTACGACAGTAATTACGTGACACTCATCTTCTGTTACATTAAATGTTTCTGTAATAATAGTTTGAAAATTTTCTTTTTGAATAATTAAAAAATAATCTCCCACACGCTCGTCAGGCCCTGTGTAGACACCTGGACTTATCTCTGTAAGAGTTGCTTCAAAATTTTGATCTTTTGCCACTATATCTACTCCTTCTAATAAAGAATTATCCGTATTATTTCTTATAGTAATACTAAAAGATGGAACCACCTCTGTGGTACATAGCGCCTCTTCAAGTTCTTCTTGATCATCACCGCCACAAGAAATAAACGTGAGAAGACAACAAACAATAAATAAATGTCTCATAAGCTATTATAGTTTTTCACTAATATAACTATTTTCTAAAACATTTACATCAGAAAATAAAATGATGATGACTCTTATTAAGTGTAGTACTCTGACAGAAATAAATAAAAAGAGAATTGACCATTATGCAATGGTAAACTCATGCGCCTATCATATAACCTACTGTATTCAAAATACCTACTTGTTGATGAGTAGGTCGTTATGTTTTATTAACGCTACTAGAAGTATAAAAAGCAATAACATAAGACGCTGGATGCTACAGGGTGTTTTATGAACTCCCAAAATAAAATTTAAAAAAAATTAAATAAATATGTATTTATAACAAACTATAAACGTGTTTACTAAAGATAGAATCTTCCACAAGTACACGTTCAAGGGTTTTTCTACAAGATAATATGATGCAATAAGACCACTTTTATATCTATATTTATCCTGTTAAAAGTTCAAGAATTTAACAATTATGAAAAAACCTCTGTATTTAGGGAACAGAGGTTTTTCCTTTATAGGCACCTAATCATTGATTATCTCAAACGTCAATTATGCCTAGCAATTAGGATTTGCTCCTTTAAGAGAAAAGTTTTATCTGTAATGTGTAACACTTTCTAAGAAATCTCTACTTACCATTAACTAAGCCACCAACCATTGGACAAAACAGTAGAAGATAATTTTGTAACCCTTCTGGAAGAGAACCAGAACATTGTGCATAAAATATGTCGTTTGTATACTAACAATCGGGATCAACACAATGATCTTTTTCAAGAAATTACGATACAATTATGGCGAGCCTTCCCTAAATTTAGAGGAGACTCAAAGTTCAGCACGTGGATGTACCGCGTGGGATTAAATACCGCCATCACTTTATATCGTAAATCTAAGAGAACGGTACAGACTCAAGATTTTGACACTGTTATGTTTCGTATATCATCACAAGAATATGATGATACCGTCGAGCAGCAATTAAAGTTGATGTATAGTGCCGTAAAAGAGCTTAATGATATAGATAAGGCACTCGTCTTTTTATATCTAGAAGATAAAAGCTACAGTGAAATCTCTGAAACCTTAGGTATTACAGAGGTAAATGCAAGAGTGAAGATGAATAGAGTAAAGAAAAAGCTCAAAAAAATATTAAATCCATAAGCTATGGTAGACGAATTAGAAATGCTAAAAAAAGATTGGCAAAAGCAGGAAGGATCACTTCCTAAATATACGAAGGAAGAGTTGTACCCTATGCTACTTAAGAAATCTTCTTCTGTTGTGAAGTGGATACTTCTTATAAGTATCGCAGAATTTGCCGTATGGATCTTACTCAGCTTTGGAATTAAATATACAGGGGACGGCTCCTCAAATGTAAAAACAGTAATAAACGGTTCTGTAGAATATATTTCGACAGGAATTCACCTAGCAGCGCTTATATTTTTTATTGGCTGGTTTTATAAAAATTATAAAAAAATTGAAAACACAGACTCTCCAAGAGTGTTAATGCAAAATATTTTGAACACACGTAAAACCGTAAAATATTATATATGGTTTAACCTTGCGTTTCTTGTACTTGGGACTGTAGGCGCATTTGTTTTGATAGAGATCACGCATCCAGAGTTCCTCTCTACAGGTAGTCTCTTTCTTGCCGTAATAAGTCTAATTATTATGCTTGCTATAGCGATTGGTATTCTCCTTATTATCTATAGATTACTTTACGGCCGTCTTTTAAAGAGACTAAAATCTAATTACATTCAACTTAAAAAATTAGAACTTTAAATCTAGGGGGTTTGAGTTCTGATTAAGGCAATAGGTCAAGCTGTTGCCTTTTAAGCATATAAAAAGCGAGAGCGACCTTACGGTCGCTCTCGCTTTTTTTCTTAGTAAGCTAAGTATATTAATACTCCCACTTTCTCTTTTTATTAAGTGCTTCTTCTGCATCTATTTCCTCCGTAGGGATGACCTTTAAAAAAGAAGGATGCTGCTCTATGGCATATTCTAGTTGCTCTACAATTTTTTCTACAGAGTCGTTTTCATAATCAATTACAAGTGGCTCCTTTACTTCAAAAGATTGAAGGATGCCACGCTTTTTAATACGTAATCCTTTCTTGTCAAAACTCCTCCTAAACCCATCTATCACAATAGGCACCACGATAGGCTTATAGTTTTTAATAATATGAGCGGTTCCTTTTCTTATAGGTTTCCACGGTTTTGTAGTTCCTTGTGGGAATGTTATAACCCAGCCATCATCTAGGGCTATACCTATATTTTCTGTATCCTTAAAGTTAACCTCGCGGTCTATCTCCTTACCTTTTTCTCTCCAGGTACGACTTACCGTAATCGCTCCCGCATAAGCAAAAATACGAGGTAGCAACCCTGTTTTCATGGTTTCACCAGCAGCCACATAGTACAAGTTAAGCTTTGGATCCCATAGATATCCTATATTTTTTATAGAATCTATACGACCGCTTAAACTTGCATTAAATACGTGAAACATGGAAACCACATCTGCAAAATAGGTCTGGTGGTTTGACACAAATAACACATTCCTATCAGGAAGATTAGTCAATATTTCAGATCCTTCTATTTGTAATTCATTAAAACCGCGATAACGTCTATGCGTCAATGCACCAGCAATTCTTATGAGCCAGCGTTTTAAGAATAGTATATGTCCAAATGGATTTTTTTTAAATAGCCCCATTAATTAGTTTAAAGTTGGATGCGTTTGAGTGCGCTTTCGCGAAAGCGTACTTGGTTACAAACAGCCTGTAAATATACAAAAGGTGTTACAATTTTAAAGAAGTGTTAAGTAGAGATCGTACCTCACTGAGCATCATAGCTGTAGCACCCCAGACGATATGACCTTGCAATGTATATGCTGGCACCTCCATATCATCCATATAGGAGGTAGATAACTTTTGAGTCGTTATACAAGTATCAGAGAGAAATTCAGAAAGTGGTACAGGTATTAATGATTCGACCTCACTTTCTTGAGCAATAAATGCAGGAGTATGATCTAGATATCCTATGTATGACTGCACCCAGAAATTACTAGGTGGTATGTAAATATTTGTTAGCTCGCGAGTGATTACAATATGAGATTGCGGCACGCCCACCTCCTCTTCTGTCTCTCGCAATGCTGTATGTACGAGGTCTCTATCTGTAAGTTCTACCTTTCCTCCGGGAAAACCTACTTGGTTAGAATGTACACCCTCATAGGTCTTGCGTAAGATGAGTATAAACTCTGTATCCCCAGTGGTAGATGGATAAAACAAGCACATTACACCTGCCTGTCTAGGGTTGCGCTTTGTGATTTCTAGTTCCTCTAGTTCTTTAAGACGTTCTGTAGGTGCCATCTCTAGTTGCACATCGCGTCCTGGAAGCGGGAGATTTCCTATTTTTGAAGCTAATTCTAAAAATGATTCAAATTTCATTTATGCGTACGTATCTCTGGATTATTATAGCGCTACTAGCGAGCACAAGTTGTCAAGATAAGAAATCTGCACCTAATTCTATAAAGGAAGAAGTAGCAAAAAAAGACACGCTAGCACTACAACAAAAAGATGTAAAAAAAGTAGATCCATCACTCGTAATGGGTACCATAAAAGAGCCTACTATTACGAGTCAAGAAATGGTCATTGATTTTCTTACAGCTTATGGAAAGGAGAATCCAGAGACTAAAGTTAAGATTACCACTCGTTTTGGAGAAATCGAAGTAGAACTTTTTACAGATACTCCCCTACACAGAGCAAACTTTATCATGCTCGTAAAAAACGGCTATTTTAATACAACGCAGTTCCACCGAGTGTCACCTAATTTTGTGGTACAAGGAGGTAATAATGATACTCAAGGTACTGCGCGCAATAGAGCGAGCTTTGGGAGTTATTTGATACCAAACGAGGCAAATCCTACACATACGCACACGCGAGGAGCATTTTCATCTGCTAAGTATACCGAGCAGAATGTGAGTAATGCGACTGCTCCTTTTGAGTTTTTTATCGTGCAACCAGAACGTGGAGCGCATCACCTAGATGGAGATCACACCGTTTTTGGCAGAGTGACTAAGGGAATGGACGTGGTGGATGAAATTAATAAGCTAAAAGTGGACGGCAGCGAGTGGCCGGTTGCAAATGTATATATGAAGATTACACTTATCGATTGAGCTCTTTTGCTCACTAAAACAATTATTAGCCTCGCTGTCTGCGTGCTTCAAAAACTAAGATTCCCGCAGCAACTGAGACATTCATAGAGTCTATTTTACCTCGCATAGGTATCTTAATATTTGTACCTACAGTGCGCCATTCTTGAGATAATCCAGTGGCTTCCGTACCCACCACAATTGCTGTAGGCGTTGTATAATCTTGAGCTGCATAGTCTACCGCCTCTTGTAAAATAGCACTGTAAACTGTTATTCCTTTTTCTTGTAATAATGAGATCACCTCAGCGGTTGTTCCTGTTGCAATTTGTGTGGTAAACACGCAGCCCACACTTGACCGTATGATATTAGGATTATATAAATCTGTTTTGGGATTTGCGATAATTACTGCATCCACACCAGCAGCGTCTGCTGTTCTTAATAGTGCACCTATATTTCCAGGTTTCTCTGGTGCTTCGGCAATTAATAGTAGCGGATTTTCAGGTAGCGCCAATTCGTTTAAGGTTTTAGTTTCCGCTTTCGCGAAAGCGATAATTCCCTCCGTCCCTGCTCTGTATGCGACTTTCTGGTACACCTCGGTAGATAAGCTTGTCATCATCGCTGTGTCATTTACCATCCCAGCAACCTCCGCTTCTGAAATTACAGCTTCATTAAAATAAACTTCTGTAACCTCATATCCTCCGGCGATAGCAAGCTCTATTTCTCTCACACCTTCTATAATAAAACCACCCTCTTTCTTACGTGCGCGTGACTTATCTTGAAGTTGTAACAGTCTTTTTACAGCTGGATTCTGGATACTAGAAATATATTTTGACATAGCACAAATGTAGCATATTCTTAAGGCTAGAGAAAAACTAGAAGAAAATAGTTCTATTTCGAAAATGTAAAGTATATTTGACATTATAACAAATAAACTTTCCATAAAGGAAAGCTAGGTTATTTTAATTTAAACATTATTGATATGAATATTAAAAAAGTAATTGCCTGCGAGCGCAAGAGCCTTGATAAGCTTAGCAAATTTCAACTACCACATGCATTCAAAAGAATAGGCTGGATCTTATTTATTGCTTCTCTTATCTCACTTTTTGCAACGAGTATTTTCATAACAGATGATTCCCTAAATTCTACCCTTGTTGTTATCGTAAAATTTACCATTCTCATAGGTCTTCTTGTAGTATCACTATCAAGAGAGCCTATAGAGGATGAGTTTATAAGAAGCATACGTATGAGGTCTTATATGATTGCTTTTATTGTGGGCGTGCTACAAACACTTGTGATGCCTTTTATAAATCTAGGAGCAGATGCTTTAATAAACGGTGGTTCATCTCTCAAACCTGTGAATGACTTCTTTGTGTTGTGGGTGCTGTTGTTTTGTCAAATTCTATTTTTTCATGTGTTTAAAAGTGGTGCAGATGACTAATACACTTAAAGTAGAACGTGCTATCCTTGACCTCACTCAAGATGATCTTGCCAAAAAAATAGGTGTCTCAAGGCAAACTATTAATTCGATAGAAAAAAATCGTTACGTTCCCTCTACAGTACTTGCTTTAAAACTTTCTGAGTTATTTAAAAAGCCGGTAAATGAATTTTTCTCTCTAACTGAAAATGATTGACAAAATTTGTAAGACTATTAATTAAATACGACTATATATTCTTATTCTAACCAAATTAACGTATCATGAACAAATCTATCTTATTTCTTGCTGGGCTTATTGCCTTTGCAAGTTGCAAAAATGAACCAACAGTAAACAATGAAGAAGTTGCTGTGGTAGAAACTCCATCAAGAGTGTACCCAGATCAAATTGCTAAAGTGTTTAAAGCACACGGAGGTATTGACACCTGGAATAACATGAATAACTTATGTTTTACCTTACCTAAAGGAGACATAAATGAAATACACACTGTTGATCTTACATCTCGTAAAACACGTGTTGAGACTAAAGATTTTGTACTAGGATACGACGGTAACGATTTATGGTTAAAGCAAGATAGTATCGCTTTTCAACCAGAGAAAGCTCGTTTTTACTACAACTTAATGTTCTATTTTTATGCGATGCCATTTGTGCTAGGCGATGAAGGAATTACTTACTCAGAAGTTCCTGCTTTAGAAATGGATGGTGTGAGCTACCCAGGTACTAAAATTAGCTACGGTAAAGACGTAGGCTATAGTCCAGATGATAATTATATCATCTATAATGACCCTACTACAAATGAGATGGCGTGGCTAGCATATACTGTAACTGCTGGTGGTGATGGACCAAGTGAGCGTTACAGTTATATAAAATATGCAACATGGCAAGATGTAAATGGTCTTAAATTACCTAGCGAACTGCAATGGTACAATGTGGTAGATGGTAAACCTACAGAAATGAGGAATGCTATGAACTTTACAAATCCTACAGCAACTACTACGCAACTAGATAGTGCTACTTTTTCTAAACCTGAAAGTGCAGTACTTGTAGAGTAAGTAATACTCTTTTAAATAATGTATACAAACGCCATTCTATGTGAATGGCGTTTTATTTTTAACACAACTTATTGATTATTAAATCAAAGAGATTTAATTTACAGCCGTCAACATCTTAAATCTTAAAGATGGTTATGCATATTTTTGATTAAAATCTATTAGATTTACGTGCAAAACAAAATGCCTAATTTTAGTTAGCCAGTTATCTACTTATGAAATACCATAGCCTTAATAAGCAAGCACCCACCGTCACTTTTGATGAAGCAGTAATAAAAGGAATTGCTCGAGATAAAGGACTTTATTTTCCAGAAAAAATACCTGTATTACCTAAGAGTTTTTGGGATAATATAACACATTTATCTAAGGAAGAGATTGCTGTAGAAGTTATGAAGCCCTTTGTGGGTGATAGTATGGATGAGGCTACGCTTACAGATATAGTAACAGATGTACTTTCTTTTGATTTCCCGCTAGTTTCTATAGAAGATAATGTGGCAACGCTAGAACTTTTTCACGGACCTACTATGGCGTTTAAAGATGTAGGTGCTCGTTTTATGGCGCGATGTCTTGGGCATTTTTTAAAAGAACGTAATCAACAAGAAGAAGTTACTGTACTCGTGGCTACAAGTGGCGATACTGGCGGAGCGGTAGCTAGAGGATTTTATAAAGTTCCAGGCATCAAAGTCGTTATCCTCTACCCTTCTGGAAAAGTGTCTGATGTGCAAGAGCGACAGCTCACAACTTTAGGAGAAAATATCACCGCACTTGAAGTAGATGGCACCTTTGATGATTGCCAAGCGATGGTAAAGAAGGCATTTTTAGATGAAGAAATTATAAGTACAAAACAACTCACCTCGGCAAATAGTATTAACGTCGCAAGATGGCTTCCGCAGTCGTTATATTATTTATTTGCTTATAAAGAATTAAAGAAACAAGGAAAAGCAGATTCCCTCGTGTTTTCTGTCCCTAGTGGAAACTTTGGTAATATATGTGCTGGTATGGTAGCGCATATCATGGGAATGCCTGTAAGCCACTTTGTAGCCTCTGTAAATAGCAATACAACCATCCCAAGATACATGCATAGCGGAGTCTATACTCCTACCACCACTGTTGCGACCATAAGTAATGCGATGGATGTGAGTGATCCTAGCAACTTTATTAGAGTACTTCAACTTTTTGAAAATGACAGACAGTTATTATCTCAAAAGTTTTCATCATACTCCTATTGTGATAACGCAACACGTGGTGCAATGCTCGATTTGCATGAACATCATAATTATATAGCAGATCCCCACGGTGCTGTGGGCTACCTAGGACTCAAGGGCTATTTAAAAAATCATCCAGAGGCTTACGGAGTGTTTTTAGAAACCGCACATCCCGTAAAGTTTTTGCCAGCAGTTACACCCGTAGTAGGTGATGTTAAGCTTCCTGAACAAATTAAGGAGTTAATGGATAAAGACATGAAAATGATTCCAGTGAGTACTTATGAAGGTTTTAAAAATTATTTGTTAGGATAGTTCTCTTTGGCGAAAATCGTCCCAAATTTACTTCAAGATACTTAAAAAGCTTATTAAATAACTATCAAAATGTTTGTGTGTATGTGCGTGTGGTTGTACATAACTACCCACTCTTTATACAGCCATTTTAAATTAAGAAAATATCGAGAAAGTGTAACCAATTATGCAATAAGTTTTAGTCCCAATCTACAATGGCTGCGGTATTACCAGAAAGCACTCGTATATACTTGGTGCCTTTTACTATATCCCCATGCTTGAGAGCGAGACGTTTTATTTTATAAGTAAACCTTGTGTCTAGCAGATTGCCTTGTTCATCATAATACTCTAGTCTATTAAAGCGCTTTTGATCACTAGATCTAAAAACTGTGCGCTTTTTTCCGAATCTTTTCTTCAAGGTTTCTTCAAAAGATTCAAGGTTTTTTATACCATAATTAATCACCCATATATCGCTTACCTGCTTTTGATCATCACTTGTAACATCTGAATCTGCATAACTTAATCCAGAGATGATTACCTCATTATTTTCCTTTTGTAAAGCACTTGTGAGATACTCATTACCAGAACCACCCAGTTCTAGCTCCCATCTCACGATACCTACTTTATTAATATTAACAATAGAAAAATCTTCCGTAACTCCGCCATTTTGAGCAGTGCGATATTGATTTTTTGCTATTACAGCTTTGGTACCTCCTAGCAAGATATCTCCATTATCTAGCTCTTGTAGTGATGTAAGCGTATCATCTGTAAAATTTCCAAAACTACGTTGCCATAATATATTACCACGATTATCTATCTTAACAACCCACCAGTCTTTTCCTCCTAGATTCTTAGTTGTTTTTGTTCCTCCTATTCCAGACTCAGAGATACCGCCCAGTATAAAGCCTCCATCTTGAGTAGCGATGGTCTTTACAACCTGATCATCCTTTGCTCCGCCTATAGTGGTAGACCACTCTAGATTTCCTGTCTTCCCGTAACTTGCTACATAAAAGTCTTTATCACCTAGGGTCGAAGGATTTTCTAGTGTCGCTTTTGTTGTGTACCCTGCAGCCAGTGTACTTCCAGTGGCAGTCGTAGTCACACTTCGTAATTTGCGCTCAGTACCGTCAAGCTTATTTTTATTCCAGCTCATAAGAAGCGCTGGATCGAGACGTAAACGCCATAAATCATCTTTTGAGGTGGTAACTTCTATCTCTGCGACATCCTCCTCTAGAAATGTAGGGTCACCTAGGTTATCTTCTTTAATTTTATAGCCAGAACTACTTGACCGAACCACTCTAGATTTGATTTTTTGTACAGGCTCAGGTTGTTGAGCAATCGTAAACATATCTGTGCTCGAAGAGGTGATACTATCTGTTTTTATCACCGCAGATCTAATAAGCCTAGACTCTTCTGGTGATTGAAAAATTCTTTTAAGAACCGCCTTATTTCTAGAAGCTACCAGTCTCTCCCAATCTATAACACCATCTCCATCAAGTTTGACCATCCATACATCTGTCTCTGTCGTTGCATATTGATCTAGAGTAGTTTTTGCATTGGTATGCCCACCTATAATGTAACCGCCATCTGCCGTTAACTGAGCCTCTGTAGTTTTATCTACCTGGTAAGTATCTAGCCTTTTCTCCCATATAACACCCTCTTGTGACAACACAAGCACTGGAAATAAAGTGAACAAAAAAATAATTAGTACATTCCTCATAATCATAGCTATAGCATGCTCATAAAGTTAATAAATAATTAAGTAAGATCAACTGACATAGGTAGTAATCATGCGTATTATCACAGTTGTCGTTTATTGCGGTAGTACATCGATAATTTACTTTTTATTTACCTTGCAAACTGCCACCTTTTCATACATTTGTGTAACCAAAAGAACTATAATAAAGATGAAAAATACAGCCTTAACAGAAGTACATGAATCACTAGGTGCAAAAATGGTCCCGTTTGCTGGTTATAATATGCCTGTTTCTTATGAAGGGGTAAATGTAGAACATGAAGTAGTAAGAAAAGGTGTAGGAGTGTTTGATGTTTCTCACATGGGAGAATTTCTTGTTTCTGGAGAACATGCCTTAGCGTTATTGCAATGGGTATGCTCTAATGATGTTTCAAAAATACAAGTAGGAGGAGCACAGTATAATTGTTTTCCTAATGATACAGGAGGCATTGTAGATGATCTTATTGTGTACCGCATTAAGGAAGAACAATATATGCTTGTGGTAAATGCGAGTAATATAGATAAAGACTGGGCATGGCTAGAAACTCAAAATACATTAAAGAGTTTTAATGCAGCGCTACGTAATATCTCTGAAGGTCACTCACTTCTTGCTATACAAGGGCCTAAAGCTATTGAAGCGATGCAATCCCTTACAGAAGTAGATCTTGCAGGTATTACATTTTATACGTTTAAGGTGGCACCATTTGCAGGTATTAACGATGTGATAATTAGTGCTACGGGATACACTGGTAGTGGTGGTTTTGAGATTTATTGTAAAAATGAAGATGCTGCACAACTGTGGGAAAATGTCTTTAAAGCTGGTGCAAACTGGGGAATAAAACCTATAGGCCTCGCCGCTCGCGATACACTACGTTTAGAAATGGGATATTGCCTCTATGGTAACGATATAGATGATGGAACTTCTCCCCTTGAGGCAGGTTTAGGCTGGGTTACAAAATTCACCAAAAACTTTGTGTACAGTGATCATTTAAAAGCTCAGAAAGAACAAGGTCTAAGGCAACGCCTCGTAGGTTTTGAACTTACAGAAAGAGGAATTCCTCGTCAAGGATATGATATTATAGATGCAGCTAATAATAAAATAGGTCGCGTAACCTCTGGTACCATGGGGCCTTCTGTAAACAAAGGTATAGGAATGGGGTATGTGGATACCGCTTTCGCGAAAGCGGACTCAAAAATTTTTATACAAATACGCAAGAATCTAGTCCCTGCAACCGTTGTAAAGACACCCTTCTATAAAGGATAATACACTAGAAAGCTACTCCCCAATTGCAAAGGAATATCTTTATGGATTTGGGAGTTTTTTTATCTAAAAAAAAAGAGTCATCGCATTTAAAAAATCAAAAGATAAAGTTTTAATACTGGGCGCCAGTGGCTTTCTAGGAGGTGCTTTATACAAGGAATTGTATAGGTATTACAACACCTATGGCACTTACCATTCTGGCAAGATTTACAGTGATAACCAGCATTACTTAAGATTTGATCTTGTGGAGGATGACGTGTACGAAGTGTTACTCAAGATAAAACCATCTGTAATTATAGCATCTCTCAGAGGTCCCTTTGGCGACCAGCTAGAGGCTCATGAGTCTATGATTGCTTATGCTCAAGAATCTGGCTGTCGCATTGTATTTATATCTAGTGCAAATGTGTTTGATGCTTTTACAAATTACCCTAGTTATGAAAATGACAAAACACTCTCAGAAAGTATCTACGGTAAATTAAAAATTAGAATAGAAACGCTCTTAATGAGACATCTTCCAGAGGCACAATATGCGATTGTAAGATTGCCTATGGTTTTTGGTGTAGGTTCTCCAAGAATTGAGGAGCTTAAAAATCAATTATTACTAGGTGATGCTATAGAGGTTTTTCCGCATCTAGTAATGAATACGACTACAGATACTAAGCTCTGCCAGCAAGTTCACTATATTATTAATAGAAAACTCTCGGGGATTTTTCACTTAGGAAGTACAGACCTTATACATCATAAAGAGTTTATCCATGAACTAGTAATTATGCTAGACCTCAATAGAAAGCCCATGTATAAAAACGTATTTACCAGCAATTCTGATCGCTACCTAGCGGTATTACCTAGGGACAATAAACTGCCTACGCATTTACAAGTTACTAATGAAGGCGTGGTAGCGGGAAGTAAAAAATACAATGCAGAGTTTTAAAGGATATGTTCCTTATTTACAAATCACGGTTGTACCTTTATCAAACACGCATATATTATAGCTTATGCCCTGGCATTTTTATCTTATGTCTATCATGTACATCCTAGCAGGTGTGATGCACTTTATAAAACCTCGAGTGTACGGAGCTATTATGCCCGCATATATTCCATACAAGAAAGCCATGGTGTTTTGGAGTGGTGTGGCAGAGGTTATAGGAGGTGTAGGACTACTCTTTGAAGAAACAAGAGTTATTGCTATCTGGGGTATCATTGCTATGCTCCTTGTCTTTTACACCGTTCATATTGATATGTTATCTAATAAAAAACTGAAAGGCAAATTTCCAGTATGGTTATTATGGATGCGTTTACCATTACAGCTAGGATTAATGTACTGGGCTTATCAATATATATAGATGTCATTATTTACAGAAGAGCCATACTCACTAGACCTACCAGATGCAACAGTAACTTATCATAAGAATATGCTAAGTGAAGAACAGGCTGCTTTATATTATACAACCCTTCTAGAGGAAATCTCATGGCGCCATGATGATATCAAAGTTTTTGGGAAAATATATCCACAACCTAGACTTACGGCACTCTATAGCTCTAATGCAAAACCCTACTCCTACTCTAATATCACGATGGTTCCTGAGCCATTTACTGCTGCGTTACTAGCTATAAAAAAACAAGTAGAAGCTATTGCTGGTGTTTCTTTTACTACCTGCCTTCTCAATTTATATCGAGATGGTAGTGATAGTAATGGCTGGCACGCAGATGATGAGAAGGAGTTGGGTGAAAATCCTATAATTGCCTCTGTGAGTTTAGGAGCTCCTCGCTTATTTAAATTTAGACATAAAATTGATAAAAGCCAGCAAGCCAAGATCATTCTCGAGCCAGGAAGCCTATTGCTCATGGCTGGAAGTACACAACATCACTGGCATCACCAGATCCCTAAAACAGCAAGAAAAGTAGCTCCTCGTATTAATCTTACCTTTAGAATTATCACATAAAAAAAGCAAACGCTTAGGGGAAACGCTTGCTTTTAAAAAACTTCTCATTACAAGAAGGAACATTATTCACTTAGGGGTGAGAGCCGTATACTTACTGTCGTATCTTAATAGTGTATCTCTGCTAGCGTGCTAGAGATTATTAGATAATATGTACTCATGCTTCATAGTAATCAATAATCATCTTAACAAATACAAGTATTATAAACGAGTTATTTTTTATAAGAGAAGAAAAAGGCGTTGTCTAGCAAAACTTAAATATGGTGTACATATTGCAAACACCTAACTTTAAAAAACCAACTACAAACATTAAAACAAAACACTACAACACCTCTATCATTCTTCTCTTTTTCTTGGCACAAAGCTATGCATGCATAGTATATTTTCACTTGTAAAAAGTTTATTTTATTTTGTACAATATTGACAAAAACATTTTTATATGTTCTTATATTTATAAAATATAAATGGTATCTTAATCATTATCAAATAATTAACGTCTAAACAAATGCAAGGATTTAGTTTACAAGATACTTTTCTTATTAAAAGGTTTGAAAAAATAGAGAAGCATAAAGATGAGGATGTACGTACCTATTTTGAAATTATTTTTATAGAAGAAGGAAAAGGAAAACATTACATCAATGAATTTATCATATCTTACAATGAAGGAGATATATTTTTAATTGCTCCAAATGATAAACACAGGTTTGAAATGGATGAGGCCACAACTTTGTGTTATTTTCAATTTACAGAATCCTTATTTTCTAGTAAAATGAATTTACCAGATAGGTCCTACTGGTTACACCGCATAGAACGCATAATTCAGCATCCTAACCTCATGCCAGGTGATGTGATAAGCACCACCTCAGATAAAGAACTTATATGGCAAATACATAATGCAATAGTCCAAGAATATGAAATGGCAAAAGAGTTTTACAAACATAATATTTCAAATATGGTGAGTACAACTCTCAGTATTATTGCTAGAAATATAACGCGAGAGTTAATCTCTACATCTTATAAGTCTAAAAAAGATCAACATACCACTGTAGATGATATTTTACATTATATAAGACAGCATGTTTATGATAGAGATAAAATGAAAATTAGCGCTATTGCAGAGAGATTATCTATGACAAATAGCGCTTTAAGTGCTTATTTTAAGAAAAAAACAGGTGACTCACTGCACCATTACATTATAATGTATAAACTACAGCTCGTGAAGTATAGGCTAGCAAACACAGATTTTACGGTTTCTGAAATTGCTTATCAACTAGGCTTTACAGATGAAAGTCACCTCACTAGAATATTTAAAAAATACAATGAGATGACTCCAAAAAAATTTAAATCTAGACAGGATCATCTAGAAGAGAATACATTGTTAACCGAGTAACTCGTTAAGTAATTGCGCTAGACGTACACCGCCTTTTTGTAATTGTCCTTTTAAAACATCAAAGTAGTCATACATATAGCGATACCCTAGCTTATCTCCCTTGCTTGTTTTTGCATAAATATCTTTTACTAGATCTCTACTATCTTCCATCCAGTCTTTATACGTTCCAGCAGCTATAGCCTCACGTTGCTTTTTTGTAATACTAGGCATCGTATCTGCAAGCTCCGTATAACTCATACCATAACTTTCTATCATCTGTGTGTCCCACACTCGATGTAAGTTTGTACCATCATTATACCATTGTACTTGAAAATCATTTCCTCCCTTATCTTCCCCTATTCCAGTGTGAAGTGGTTGATGTAAATCACCTATAAAATGTACTAGCATACGCAGGTTAAATGCTTTTTCTTCCTTAGTTGCTGTATCAGATTTAAGTACCTCAATACAAGAGGTAATACCGGTGATCACATCACCATTCTCATTTTTAGGATGTACATCATAAGTAGTGTCAAAAGGTACGTTTACATAGTGTAACGTACCATATTTTCTATATTGAGAATCACTTTTAATATCATCTGCATAGGTAGATACTAGCGCTAGCGACTCGCCATCAAGAATCTCGGCGATTGCTTTTCTAGCTTTCTTTGTTAAATATTTTTCGGCAATAGCTCCTGTGGTTCTATGTCCTGTCTTGCCCCAGTCATAGGCAGATACGTTTGTTGTAAATATTAAAACTACAAGTAATGAAATGAGTGTACGCATTGTTTATTTTTTTCCCAAATGTACAATGAAACTTCTATGTTGCGTGTTATAAAAGTATTAAGAATAGATACGCTTTCGCGAAAGCGTGAAACTACACTATCTTTATCATAGCAATAATAAACATCCTTATGATTACATATACTTTTTCCTCTAGAACCAAATTACTCTTTACCTTCTTACTCATTGAGTTCATACACCAAGGGCTCATCGCTCAAGATTATGGCGGCAGTAATGATGTACGCATAGGTGATATGGTGTACGGCACCCTGCTCACCCCTAACATTCCTACTACAAAAATTGCAGTTATTATTCCAGGGTCTGGACCTACAGATCGCAATGGAAACCAGCAAATGATGCGCAACAACAGCCTTAAACTCCTTGCAGATTATCTTGCGCTTGAAGGGATCGCTAGCTTACGCTATGATAAACGCGTGCTTACCTTGCTCAAGAAAAATGCCCTACAAGAAGAACGATTAGATTTTAACATGTTTATTGAGGATGCGATTGCGACCATAGATTATATAAAACAGCAAGGACGCTTTAAAGAGATATATGTAATAGGTCATGAACAAGGATCACTTATAGGAATGGTAGCAGCGCAGCGCACAGACGTACAAGGTTTTATTTCCTTATCTGGATCTGGACAGGCTATAGACCAGACTATTATACATCAAATAGGATTACAAATGCCAGATCTAAAGGATAAGGCAATTAGTGCATTTAAGAAGCTCAAAGCAGATGGACACGTAAAAGATTATTCTCCAGCGCTTAGCTCTATATTGCAACCTTCTGTACAACCCTTTATGGCAAGCTGGATGCAATATGATCCACAAACAGAGATAGGTAAATTAAATATACCTATCCTCATTGTGAGCGGTACTAAGGATGTACAAACCTCTAAGGAAGAAGCGCTTTTACTGCAAGAAGGCAATGGTGCAGCAACGCTAGTTTACATAGAAGGATTGAATCATGTGCTTAGATTTATAGAGGGTGATGATCTAGAAAACACAAAGTCATACAATCTCACTAATTTACCACTCTCACAAGAACTAGGAGCTACGGTAATAGATTTTATAAAAAAACAGTAGTCTTTACCTCACGACACAAATGGTGTAAAATTACTACATTTAGTTATGAATTATCACTTAGATATACACGCTTACAAATGAAAAAATACTATTATATGATTGCCTGCTCATTACTTATAGTGAGTTGTGATGTGCTTAATAAGCCACTTGAAAGTTCCCTGCAAGCTAGTCAAAAAAATAGACTCACTCGCTGCGCCATAGATCTAGTTACTTTAAGTAATGATCGTATTAAAGTGCGTGTACAACCTGCGCCTATATACACAAAGGAAGCTACCTTTTATATTCCAGAGACAGTACCTGGCACGTACTCTGATGATGATTATGGGAAGTTTATAGACAGTGTGGTTGCCTACGGAACTTTTGGAAATAAGCTTAAGGTAATACAAACTTCAGATAATACATGGGATATAAAAAATCCACGCAATCTTGACTATATTGATTACTATGTAAATGACACCTATGATACTGAGGCAGAACATGCTATTTTTTCTCCTGCGGGCACTAACTTTAAGGAAAACGAACAGTTTATGCTCAATTTACACGGCATTCTAGGCTATTTTAAAGACCAAGAAGAGATGCCGTATTATCTAGATATAAATAGACCGGTGGCTATGGAAGCCACTACAAGTCTTCCGCGCTTTACAGACTCCTTATATGTAGCTCAAGATTTTGAAAACACTGAAATTATAGATACGTATAGAGGCGATAGATATTTTGACATTGTAGATAATCCTATCATGTACAATGTCCCTAACAAAGAGGTATTTACTATAGATGACATTACTATCGAGCTTAGTGTATACAGTCCTTCTAGAACGGTCAAAGCATCTAGCCTTAAACCTAATATAGAACAAATGATAAAAGCACAAAAAAACTATTTAGGTAGTTTTAACGCAACAGATCGCTATAATATATTACTTTATCTCACCACAGGAGAGGTTAATGATGCCCAAGGACTCGGAGCGCTAGAACATCATAGCTCTACGGTAGTCGTACTTCCTGAGTCTATGCCACAAGAAGCACTAGATGCGGCTATGATTGATGTGGTTTCTCATGAATTTTTTCATATTGTAACTCCACTCAATTTACATAGTACCCAGATTCATAAGTTTAAATACAATGATCCAGAGATGAGCATGCATTTATGGATGTATGAAGGAATTACAGAGTATTTTGCTCAGCATTTTCAAGTACAACAAGGACTCATTACTCCAGAAGCTTTTTACAACACACTGGTTCAAAAAATAAGCAACGCTAAAGGATATGATGATGTAATGTCGTTTACAAAGATGAGTACAAACATTCTTGAAGAACCGTATGCATCTAATTATGGTAATGTGTATGAAAAAGGAGCGCTTATAGGGATGTGTCTTGATATCCTTATGCGCAAAAATAGTGATGGTAAGCGTGGGGTTCTCGATCTTATGAAGGAACTTACGTATCAATATGGACCAAACAGACCTTTTGAAGACAGTAATCTTATCCCACAAATCACCCAACTCACCTACCCTGACGTGGGCGCATTCTTTACGAACCACGTGATAGGCACACAGCCTGTACAGTATAAAGACTTTTTTGACCTTGTAGGGCTAGATTATAGTACGACTCTTGTATATACAGGATTTTTATTAGGAAAAGAACAACCTTTTATTAATGGAGATCAAGCAGCAGGAACCATTTACATACTACCAGGGACGCTCAATACATTCTTAAGTACCCTAGGAGCGCAAGGTAATGATGTAATTACAGCGGTAAATGGAACCGCCTATGACCTCTCTACCGTGTATGACTTAATATCGGCATCAAACACTTGGAAGGAAGGCGAGGCAATCACCATGACTGTTCAAAGAGGTGGTAAAGAAGTGGTTCTTTCTGGTACGATAGTCACCCCGCAAATCTCACAGGCAACGCTTGTACCATTGCAAACCTATGATGATGACCTCCAGCTTGTATTGCGTAAACAATGGTTACAAGGATTGTAATAGCATCTAGCTCTCAAAAGTTTATTTAGATCTTATAAATTTCTATAAGAAACGCTTTAAACTTATATCTTACTAAGTGTTCCTCTACATATGAAACAAATAATGAGAATCACTATCGTCGTATTTTTTTGATAATAATAAGTTGCAATAACAAAACAAAAGCTGCAAAAATACCTATAACAAATGCCGAGCAAGAAATAAAAAATGGAGTAGATCATACTGTTTTAAAAATGTGGAGCAACTTTATACAGTCAAATCCTGAATTTAAAAACTAGCCATTACCACCATCTGATTTTTTTCACAATAACAGAGAAGATGACAATAGACTGGCAGACTTAGTTATGAATGAGACAAAGAAAGCCTCTTCAGGGCTTTATTTTTTATACCTACAATATCATGTTGACTTGCCAAAAGAAGGAAACATACAAATTATAACAGATTATGACGGAAAAGCAACAGCCATCATACAAACTAGACCTATAGATACCATCCCTTTTAACCAAATTTCAAAAGAATATACTACATTAGATATGGGAACTCATGTAGAGTCACTCAAAAAATAGAAAAAAGCACATTGGAAGTTTTTTGAAGATGTTATGAAAGAAAACGGAGAAGAACCTACGGAAGATATGCTCATTGTATGTGAGATATTTGAAGTACTCTGGACGTCAAAATAATAATGAACACATTGCTACCACAAAGTTTTGAATATTTTACAAAGTGGGACTACTGTTCATGGTTGAGAGCTATCGAGATGAATTATACAAAAAAGGAATCACCAACATGTAAAAAGATAGCTGGGACTTTATCTAAAAGCAAATAATACCCCTTTTTCATGTCCTAGAGCGTTATTTATAGACGGCTATTTTAATATCTTACTGTGTGTAAGCGAAAGGATTAGCTTGTTTTTTGCTATTTTCGAGATTAATTACTTGTTTGGACCACGCTAAAGGTTCAAACCACTAGCTAGCAGCATCATGTACATAAAGCGACGTCTTAGTATTTGATAATAGCTTATATGATAACCTTAACTATTCATTGTAATCGTAACGATTCATTGAGAATATATTTTTTTATGCTTCCTTAAATGAATTTAATACCATTTTCGCGAAAGCGTAATTACCCACATTATTATGGAAAACACACCTTATTTTACAAATGACGCCATTGTTTTTGGCCTCATTGCGCTTGCACTTGCATTTATATTTTATACCTCGAGCAAAAAAACAGGCTTCTGGGGGAAATTTTATGGCATTGTACCTGCCCTACTGCTATGCTATCTCATCCCTGCGATTTTTAATAGTCTGGGGCTCATAGATGCAGAGAGTAGCCAGCTGTATTATGTGGCGAGTCGTTACTTGCTACCTGCATCGCTGGTGCTTATGACGCTTAGTATAGACCTTAAGGCAATTGTAAACCTAGGTCCTAAGGCGCTTATCATGTTTTTTACAGGAACCATAGGGATTATAATAGGTGGCCCGCTGGCGATACTCTTAATCTCTGCCGTATCACCAGAAACAGTAGGTGGTGCTGGACTAGATGCTACATGGCGTGGCCTCTCTACCCTAGCGGGAAGCTGGATAGGTGGCGGTGCAAACCAAGCCGCGATGCTTGAGATTTATAAATACAATCCAGAAAAATACGGTGGTATGGTACTGGTAGATATTGTGGTGGCAAATGTGTGGATGGCGGTACTATTACTAGGTATAGGTAAGAGTAAGCGCATAGATACATGGCTTAATGCAGATAATAGTGCGATAGAGGTGCTCAAGGAACGCGTCTCCACCTTTGCCGAAGGGGTGAAGAGAAACCCGACACTTTCTGATCTTATGGTCATGCTGGGTCTTGCCTTTGGCGCAGTGGGTATTGCACACTGGGGAGCTGGTGGCATGAGTGCTTTATTTTCTGATATCCCAAAGGACTCTGCGCTTGCATCCTTTGGCTCTACTTTTTTCTGGATGGTCTCGATTGCTACAGCGATAGGAATACTGTTATCATTTACAAAAGCTAAAAACTACGAAGGTGCTGGTGCTAGTAAAATAGGCAGTGTGTTTATTTATATACTCGTTGCCAGTATAGGGATGAAAATGGATCTCACCACTATTTTTGAAAACCCAGGGCTTATCGCCATAGGTTTTGTGTGGATGGGTATACATGCGGGACTCCTCGTACTGGTTGCAAAACTTATAAGAGCACCCTTTTTCTTTCTTGCTGTGGGAAGTCAGGCAAACGTGGGCGGGGCAGCCTCTGCTCCTATTGTTGCGGCAGAGTTTCACCCATCACTTGCAAGTGTAGGTGTATTGCTAGCCGTCTTTGGCTATGTGGTAGGAACCTACGGGGCGATACTCTGTACAATTTTAATGGAAATGGCATCTGCGGGCTAGTATTATCTATAAAATAGTAGCATATTTGCCGTCTATAATTAAAACCTATTATGAATAAAATAGCTTACATTCTTTTACTAAGTGTCTTGATGATTTCTTGCTCAAAAACAGGAAATCTCACAGTAACGGGAACGGTAAAAGGTCTCAAAAAAGGAACTTTATACGTGCAGCATATACAAGACACCATGCTTGTAAATCTAGACTCGCTTGTAATAGATGGTGATCCAGAATTTGAGTTTATACTTGATGTAAAAGAACCAGAGGTGTACTACTTACACCTTGATAAAGCAGATGAGTCTGGCTATGATGACCGTATTCCTTTCTTTGCAGAGGCTGGTATTATTAACATTACTACCTCACTTAAAAACTTTGAAGGATTTGCTGCTGTAACAGGATCTGAGAACCAGATGCACTGGACGCAGTTTAAAAAAATGAACAAGCAGTTTAATGATAAGAATCTTGATCTTATAAAAGGTTCTTTTGATGCTAGAAAAAGTGATAACCAAGAAGACATCCTTGCTTATGATGACTCTTTACAAAAATTGCTTAAGAGAAAATATCTATACACCGGTAACTTTGCAATTACAAATAAGGAACTTGAGATTGCTCCTTACCTTGTAATGACTCAAATACCAGATGCGACTACTCCTTACCTAGATACCCTATATAAGACATTCCCTAGAAACACTAGAAATTCTAAATATGGGAAGCAGCTCAAGAAGCTTATAGAGGAGCGCAAGAAGCAGTAAGCACCCTAAGATTGTGCTTACTATTGTGAGTGTGACGTGATTTTACATAAAAATGTAAGGTTCATGATTATAAATTAACCTACTTTTGCAGTCAAAATTAGAACAATGGCAAATATTAGAGATTTAAAAAAGGATATCAATTTTGTACTAGGTGACATTATTGACGCAGTATACGTTTGGGAAGCTCTTAATCCTAAAGAAGATAGAAAGGAAAGTGAAGCAATTATAGATGACGCTATCGCAACTTTTGACACTTTAATTGCAAAGGTAAATGACCGTAAAGTAGAGAGTAGAAGTAAAAATCTAGTGGCAGTACGTGCAGATCTTGAGAAGGAAGCACAGTCACTTGTAGCTCGTATAAACAAGCTATAATTTTTTTAAAAAAAGGGTTGCATATATCATAAATGCTATTATATTTGCACCCGCAATGCCGATGTAGCTCAGCTGGCTAGAGCAGCTGATTTGTAATCAGCAGGT
>ENA-ORXC01000459-ORXC01000459.1-marine-metagenome-genome-assembly--contig:-NODE-459-length-29332-cov-57.403281_pt1 | contig 29332 bp, 30 predicted proteins | sample MGYA00237865_ERZ511478 | MGnify/ENA metagenome assembly ERZ511478
TTAAGCGCAGTAGATACCGAAACAGAAGAAGAAATACTCAACAACTTACAGCAGCTCACAACAAATACAACCACTATTATAGTGAGCCACAGAATCTCATCTGCAAAAAATGCCGATCAGATTATCATTCTCGAAGATGGCAAAATAACCCAGCAAGGCTCTCATAATCAATTAATAACAGAAGAGGGTTACTATAAAGAGTTGTATGTAAAGCAGCTGGACGAGAAAGAAATGTAAAAAATAATTGGGCAATGGTATATTTTTTACCATTTTTGAAACAACAAACACACAATCCAAAACAAGAAGGACCATTATGAGTGATTACGACGGAAGAGACAATGAAGAGATTTTTTCAAAAGTACTTAGAGCAGGACGACGCACGTACTTCTTTGATGTGAGATCTACAAAGGCAGGAGATTATTACCTTACCATTACAGAGAGTAAAAAGTTTACTAATGATGATGGTTCTTTCCACTTTAAGAAACACAAAATCTATTTATATAAAGAAGACTTTGCTGGATTTACAGAAAATCTTAACGAGATGACTTCTTACATACTAGAAGAAAAAGGTGAAGAAGTAATATCTGACCGTCACCAGAATGATTACTCAAGACCTGTAGCATCAGAAGTGGTAGACTCTGGAGGTGTAACCTCAGAAGAGCCTACTGCAACGGCAGATAAGTTTACAGATGTAAGCTTTGATGATATATAAGCCCTAGCATAAATTAAATAAAAAAGCCACGTTTATGACGTGGCTTTTTTATTGATCTAGGTTAAAAATCTTTTAGTTAAATATGATAGGTATTTCCACAAGACTATTTGGTCTTATGTCTCCAGTACTCGCTGTTTGTATTACCGTTAAATCTCTATTGAGAATTACCACTACTCCTTGAGTCTCTCCATCTACTTCTATAGTACCCATTACAATATAATAAGATGTAAACTGCGCTATATCTGTATTGCGTATGTTTATACTCATCCCAGTCTGATCTAAAATAGTATTGATAAGACCTACCTCCGTATAATTACTAATGCTATTTGTATTATAATTATAAGTATTAGTGATTTTATCTGTTACATCTTTAAATGCAAGCTCTTGAGCTAGTGCTTTTGTTTGATTAAATCCATCAGTGACCGTAAAACCTTCTGGAAAAGAAGTCTGCTCACTTATCGCAAGTGTTTCAAAATCTAGTGTGGCGTGAGAAAGAGAGGTTCCATTAAAATCAAATAAGTACATCACGTCAAGAATCTCATCATATATGTAAGCGCCATATTGATCTATATCCCACACTCCTACTGCATCACCAATGTCTGCATTGTGAACAAATAGCTTCTTTACCCCGGTAAGAGTGTCTGTTCCCACAATAAATGTCTTATCACCCTTTGCCATTATACTAGATGCTGCATTGCTTACAGAAACATTACCTATATAAGCTTCTGTAATTACAGCAGTAGTCTTATTATAGGTACTAATATATAGGTTACAACAGGTACTTGACCCGTCTACATAATAAGTAATAATCTTATTTCCTGTATTTGTTGTGTAAAGCTCAAATTCATTTACAGGATTAGATGGTGTGAAGTAATCACTATATACCTCTTGATCTCCATTAACGACACCATATGTAATAAACTGAGAAGTAGGTATGCCAGAAGCTATCGCTATACGATCCCCAATGGTATTCCTTAAAAAACCGAACTCAAAGCCTATTTCTTCTTGTAAATTAATGGTTGTACTTTCTTCAGTAAGATAATTCCAAGTAACTACATTACCACTAGATCCAGTAACTAGGTTGTCTCCTATTACAGCTATTTGAGCCAGTGAGGTATTTACATCAGACTCGGGCATACTAGCCGTATCGTCGTCATTATTACAGGCCGTAACGCCAAGAAGTAAAAAAGGTAAAAATTTAAAAAGTCTCATTGATTGATGATGTTTTAATTTATTGATTAAAAGTAAGTTATTTCTTTCTTACTGCTATAACTTCAATCTCAATTTTTGCCCCTGCGGCCAGTGCCTTTGCTGCAAAGGTGGTTCTAGCAGGCTTTTGTGGTAAGTACGATTTATAGATCGCATTAAATGTTGCAAAGTCCTCAATATCTTCTAGCACAACCATTGCTTTTACAACATCTGTCATTTCTAGATTGTGATGTGCAAGCACCGCTTTTATGTTTTCTAAGGTTTGCTTTGTTTCGGCTTCAATGCCGCCTGTTACGAGTGTTCTCGTGCTTTGATCCATCCCTATTTGTCCAGATAGAAAATACATATCACCTACTTGCACCGCATCAGAAAATGGTGCGTCTGCCTTAGTGGGTTCGTGAGACGTGTGGAACACTGGTGCTCTCTTCTCCATATGACCTTCTGGAGGTGGTGTGTGGGGTCTTTGTAACTCCTCCTTACAAGATGTGAGTAAAAGCATCCCAAAGATTGTCAATATAATAGGTCTCATAGTTATAGATTTTGGTAATAAATGTACGGATAGATGGCAACATTTTTTAACTATTATGTATTTTTAAACTTTGAGATAAATGCGATTTAGTACGCTTTCGCGAAAGCGTAAACACAACAATCTACTATGGACAGAAAAGAAGAGTTTCTAAAATCTATTACAAAAGGAAACACCTTTAAGGGTGACTTTATCACTATGGGAGCAGCAATGCTAGATGGCGAGACCATCACAAATGCTCACGTAAAAGTACCTCTTAAAACTCTTAATCGTCACGGTCTCATTGCTGGTGCTACAGGTACTGGTAAAACAAAAACATTACAAGTACTTGCCGAAAATCTGTCTGATAAAGGGATACCGGTACTACTTATGGATATGAAAGGTGATCTCTCTGGTATTGCAAAAGCAAGTCCAGGTCACGCAAAGATAGATGAGCGCCACGAGAAGATAGGCCTACCCTTTGATGCCAAAGACTTCCCAGTAGAACTCCTCACACTTTCTGAACAAAATGGTGTGCGCCTTAGAGCTACAGTAAGTGAGTTTGGACCTGTACTGTTCTCACGTATACTTGATGCTACGGTGGCACAATCTGGTATTATCTCTATACTTTTTAAGTACAGTGATGATAAAAAATTACCACTACTAGATCTTAAAGACTTTAAAAAGATTTTACAATATGCGACCAAAGAAGGTAAGGCAGAAATAGAAGAAGAGTATGGGCGTATTTCTCCAGCTTCTTCTGGTTCTATCCTGCGTAAAATAGTAGAACTTGAACAGCAGGGAGCAGATATTTTCTTTGGAGAAAAATCTTTTGATACAGATGACCTTACTCGCACCACCTCTGACGGTCGTGGAGTAATAAATGTGATACGCCTTACAGATATACAAGACAGACCTAAATTATTCTCAACTTTTATGTTGAGTCTACTTGCAGAGATTTACTCTACATTTCCAGAGCAAGGAGATAGCGGCCAGCCAGAGCTTGTAATTTTTATAGATGAAGCGCACCTTATTTTTAAAGAAGCTTCAAAAGCGTTACACAGCCAGATAGAGAGTATTGTAAAATTAATACGATCTAAAGGTGTAGGTATTTATTTTGTAACTCAAAACCCAACAGATATTCCAGATGGCGTATTGAGCCAGCTAGGTCTTAAAGTGCAGCACGCATTACGTGCGTTTACTGCAAAAGATAGAAAAGCCATAAAACTCACTGCCGAAAACTATCCAGATTCTGAATATTATGACACAAAGACCGTTCTTACATCTTTAGGTATAGGAGAAGCACTTGTATCTGCTCTAGATGAGAAGGGCCGCCCTACTCCACTTGCAGCTACAATGTTACGCGCACCTATGTCACGTATGGATGTATTAACCCAAAAGGAAATAGATGGTATAAACGACAGGTCTGAGCTTGTAGAAAAATATAGCGAAATTTCAGATAGAGAGAGTGCCTACGAGCTACTCAAAAAGAAAATAGATAAAGCAAACGAAGCTGAAGCAAAGGAAAAGGCTAAAAAAGAAAGAGCCAAAGCCTCAAAAACATCATCAAAATCTAAGAGCACAAGATCAACTCAAAGTGCTGGATCAAAAGCATTAATTAAAGTGCTTACAAGCGCAACCGTTATACGTGGTGTCTTTGGGATACTAGGTAAAATGTTGAAATAATAATGACACATAACAAATGTGTACCCTCAATTTAATCTTATGAAAAGAAATATAATCGCCCTTTCAATACTAGGTTTAATAGCTAGTAGCTGTAGTAACTCTGGAAACTTTGCTATTACAAATGAAGGTGTTGGACCACTTACAAAAACAACAAAAGTAAGCGAACTCAAAACTACCTTTGCAAATGATAGTCTTGTAGATGCAAATGGATCTACAGAATTAAAAGCACCCGTGCAGTACATCTCGGTTTTTGAAAAAGGAGGTAAAAAACTACTAGAACTAGAACCTACCACAGGCGAGTCTGATGCTACAATAAACTACATACGTTTATATGACGAGCGCTATACTACAGAAGGTGGAGTTACTGTAAAAAGTACCTTTAAGGACATTCTAGATGGGCACGAGATAAAGCGCATAGAAAACCTTATATCTACTATAGTTGTACTTGTAGAAGATAGTGATGTGTATTTTACTATTGATAAAAAACACTTACCCTCAGAGCTTATGTTTGATACAACCACTAAGGTTGAACTCACTCAAATCCCTGATGATGCACCTATCAAGTATATTCAAATAAGCTGGTAATATGAGTTATAAGATTCAAAAAAGCCCTTTTATTGTGCCTACTACAGATGGTAAAACCATAGAGGAGCACTGGGGAAAAGCGACAGATGGCAATAATGATATAAGCATCGCTCATATGATTGCTCCACCTGGGTGGAGTGAGCCATTTCAAACTCCAGAGTTTGATGAGTACACGTATATCATAAAAGGTAAAAAACAGTTTATTATAGACGGAGACACTATTGTACTACACGCAGGGCAAAGTATTAAGATCAATCGTAACACGAGAGTGCAATACAGCAATCCCTTTGATGCAGAGTGTGAGTATATGGCTATTTGTACTCCTGCGTTTTCACCAGATTCTGTTCACCGAGAAGAATAAAAATTTTGAAAAAGACTTTACAAAGATTTATTCCTAAATTAATAGGAGCAAAAATCAACGCACTAAGTATAGCAAACCCAAAAGCTGCGGCACAGCAAGCTTTTAATATATTTTGTACTCCGCGCAAAGGAAAACCTTATGGTGAGCAAATAGATTATCTTAATAAGGCTACCTATGAGCGCTTTACTTCTGGATCGTGTGAGTTACAAGCATATCGCTGGGAAGGCACTGGTAAAAAAGTACTTCTCATACACGGCTGGGAGAGCAACACGCATCGCTGGTTTAAACTAGTAGAAGAACTACAGCAAGAAAACTATGACATCTATGCCATAGATGCACCGGCTCACGGTAACTCTACAGGGACGCTCCTCAATGTCCCTCGTTATGCAAAAGCCATAGAAGAAGCTGTACAACGATACCAACCGGACCATATTATAGGACATTCTATAGGTGGGCTAGCTACGGTTTTTCATCAGTATACTTATAAACCTACACAATTTACATCTGCAGTAATACTAGGATCTGCATCAGAGCTTAGTGAGATAATGGTAGGTTATAGAGCTATACTTGGACTCAACAATAGAACGATGAATTCTCTTGAACAGCTCGTAAAGGAGTTATTTGGTTTCGATTTTAAAGGTTTTTCTGGTGCAGCTTTTGCAAAAGAGCTTACCCTACCTGCTTTAATAATCCACGATAAGTTTGATAAAATCACTCCTGTATCTGCCTCACAAAACATCCATAAAAACTGGAAAGGAAGCACCTACATTGAGACCGAAGGTTTTGGTCACTCACTTTATCAAGAAGAAGTAAGATCTGAAATTATTAAATTTTTAAAGAAAGAGTTTTAATCTTCTTCATTAAGAGTGTTTAAGTTCATTCCCTCATAAAACCCAAGGGGCTGGTCTATAACAAGTTTTACTTGCATAGCGATCTGCCCCGTGTGATATGAGAAGTGCTCAACTGCGTGTAATACGATACCAGTACCAGAAAGCTCAAAACCTTGTACGTTTCTCTTTTTTAAAAGATTTTCTGGTGTAGCATCATCAATAATAGTAGTAGAAGTTTGAACCGTAAGTAAAAGTCGTTGTAGCAACTCATCTTTTGTAAAACCATCTTCGGTACTAAACTCCTCTTCTCTATTACGCTCATCTGGATTACCTCCTAGTCCAGAAACAATATATTGGGTCATATTCCCACAGATATGTAATAACTGGTTACCAAGTGTATTGAGACTCTGGTTTTGCTTTGTCCACAGCTCCTCTTCTACCACCTTAGAAAGCGCAATACTTATCATACGCACATTCTCTTCTAGTCTAAAAATAGCATTGTCCTTAAAATCTTGATGCCAAGTATTAATCATATCTATACGTTCTAACTTAGTATAAAATCTTCTAGTTGCTTCAATGAGATTCTATTCTCATAGATTGCCTTCCCTATAATGGTTCCCTCACAGCCCATCTCTGCAAGCTTTGGCAACTCGTCAAAGGTAGAAATTCCTCCAGAAGCTATAAGTTTTAAGTCTGGTGTGCTAGCAAGTATTTCTTGATATAAGTCAAAACTAGGCCCTTCTAGCATACCGTCTTTACTTATATCTGTACAGATTACATAAGAGACACCTTCTTTTTGATAAGCGTTTATAAACTCCACCACATCATCATCAGACTCCTCTAGCCAGCCAGAGATAGCAATTTTACGATGATGAGCATCTGCTCCCAAGATAATTTTATCACTGCCAAATTTTGACAACCAACTTTTAAACGTATCTGGATTTTTTACAGCTATACTACCACCTGTTATTTGAGAAGCTCCGCTCTCAAAGGCAATGCGTAAATCTTCGTCTGTTTTAAGACCTCCTCCAAAGTCTACTTTTAACGCAGTCTTTGTAGCTATTTGCTCAAGAATTTTGTGGTTTACAATGTGCTTGCTTTTTGCTCCATCTAGATCTACAAGGTGTAAATGCGTGATACCGTGTGCCTCAAACTGCTTTGCAACCTCCAGCGGATTTTCATTATATATTTTCTTTGTGTTATAATCTCCCTTTGAGAGACGCACACAATTACCATCTATGATATCTATAGCAGGTATTATTCTCATAATTCTAAAAAGTTTTTAAGTATTTGCTCTCCTACAGCGCTACTTTTTTCTGGGTGGAACTGAGTTCCGTAAAAATTATTTTTGGCAAGAGCACTACTGTAAGGAAGTCCGTACGTAGTAGTCGCAATCGTGTCTTCTACTACGGGAGCATAAAAACTGTGCACCATATATATAAAAGAATCTTCGGCTACTTGATTAAAAAGTGGTGATGATAGATTATTAATGGTGTTCCACTGTATTTGTGGGACTTTTACGCTTTCGCGAAAGCGTACTACATCTACATTAAAAATATCAAGACCTATAGTATCTCCTTCTTCTGAACCTGTACACATTAATTGCATACCCAGACAGATACCCAGCACAGGCTGTGTGAGTGTAGGAATCACTTTATCAAGACCAGTCTCTCGTAATTTACTCATAGCGCTACTCGCCTCTCCTACTCCAGGAAAAATGACTTTATCTGCACTACGTATTTCTTCTTCACTATCACTTAAAACGGCTTGATAACCAAGACGCTCTATCGCAAATTTTATGCTCTGGATGTTTCCAGCGCCATAATTAATGATCACAATTTTCATTATAACATTCCTTTTGTAGATGGAAGAATCATTTTATCTGCATCACGCTTTACGGCTACTTTAATCGCTTTTGCAAATGCCTTAAAGATAGCTTCAATCTTGTGGTGCTCGTTTGTTCCTTCGGCTTTGATATTAAGGTTTGCCTTTGCACCATCTGTAAATGATTTAAAGAAGTGGTAAAACATCTCCGTAGGCATTTTACCTATCATCTCACGGTTAAAATCTGCTTCCCATACGAGCCAGTTTCTACCGCCAAAATCTATAGCAACTTGTGCAAGACAGTCATCCATAGGCAAGCAAAAACCGTAACGCTCTATTCCTAGTTTATTACCTAAAGCAATGGCAAACACTTCTCCTAGTGCGATTGCCGTGTCTTCTATAGTGTGGTGCTCATCTACTTCTAGGTCTCCTTTTACCTGGATGTCTAGATCCATTTGCCCGTGACGCGCTATCTGGTCAAGCATATGGTCAAAGAAAGCTAGACCTGTATCTATGTTAGATTTACCCGTACCGTCTAGGTTAAGGGTGATGTTTATGTCTGTCTCATTAGTTTTTCGCGCAAGCGTAGCAACACGACTTTCTAATTTTAAAAACTCATATATTTTTTGCCAGTCGTTTGTCTCTAGCGCGATGTCTTTATTGAGCTCATCTTCAGATATGGTAATCTCACCAGTACCGAGGTTTGTGTTATCATTTATATAGATTCCTTTGGCTCCCAGATTTGTCGCTAGTTGCATATCTGTAAGCCTATCACCTATTACAAAAGAGTTTTTGAGATCATACTCCTCAGAAAAGTATTGTGTAAGTAAACCGGTTCCAGGCTTTCTTGTGTCTTTATTTTCGTGCGGAAAAGTTCTATCTAAAAATACATTATCAAAAACAACACCTTCATTTTCAAAAGACTTCATAATGAAGTTGTGCACTGGCCAGAATGTATCTTCTGGAAAAGAATCTGTACCTAAACCATCTTGATTTGTGATCATCACTAGCTCATAATCGAGCTCTTGAGCAATCTTACCTAACCAAGTAAAACACTTAGGGTAAAAAATCATTTTTTCAAACGCATCGATTTGTTCATCTACCGTTTCTTTAATCATTGTACCATCGCGGTCGATAAAAAGTACTTTTTTTGCCATTACTGTATTGTATTTAATGCGTTTATTAGTGTTGTATTTTCTTCTTTGGTCCCTACTGTAAAACGTAGTGTGTTCTCACAAAGCGCCTGTGTGCTGCGATTGCGCACAACTATTCCTTTTTCTATAAGCTGGTTATATCGCTTGTTTGCATCGTCTACTTTAGTTAAAATAAAGTTTGCGTCAGACGGATATACTTTTTCTACAAAAGCCACATCTTTAAGCACAGCTGCTAGTGTTTTTCTATTATCAAGTAAGGTATCTACCTCATTATGAATCATACGTAAATCGCTCAATCTATCATAAGCGCGATCTTGCGTTAATGCATTTACATTATAAGGAGGCTTGATTTTATTAAGAATCGCAATAACTTCTTTACTTGCAAAGCATAAACCTAGGCGTATACCAGCAAGACCGTAAGCCTTAGAAAGCGTTTGAGTGATTACCAGGTTAGGATAATTTTCTAACTGTGATATCCAACTCTCTGCTGCTGCAAAATCTATATATGCCTCATCAAGAACTACTAACCCATTAAAGTTTTCTAACACCTCAATAATAAGATCAGGTTTGATCATATTACCCGTAGGATTATTTGGTGAGCATATAAAAATGAGCTTTGTAGTATCACTCACAGCATTCAGAATACCTTTAGTATCCAGTTGGAAATCTTCGGTAAGAAGTACCTCTGTATTTGCTACGTCATTTGTACCTGCCAGTACATTATACATACCGTAAGTAGGTGGTACCGTTATAATACCATCTACTCCAGGATTACAGAATGCTCTAAAAATAAGATCGAGCACCTCGTCGCTTCCGTTACCTAGTAAAATCTGAGATTCTGAGACCTTTTTTTGAGAGGCTACCAAACTCTTTAAACTACGCTGTTGCGGGTCTGGATAACGGTTTACACCATTATCAAACGGATTTTCATTTGCATCTAGAAAAACCATTTCTTTATCAAAATCTGTAAACTCATCTCGCGCAGAAGAGTACGGTTTCATCCTTGCAACATTTGCTCTTACGAGCTTATTTATGTCAAATTTGTTCATTGTGCTATACGTACTTAATAATCTTTACTGCTTTATTTTAATGCGTTAAGTCTAAGAGTTACCGCATTTTTATGAGCATCAAGACCCTCTGCCTCTGCCATAAGTTCTATAGCACGACCTATATTTTTTATTCCAGTTTCAGATATTTTTTGAAATGTCATAGACTTCATAAAACTATCTAGATTTACACCGCTGTACTGCTTAGCATAACCGTTTGTAGGTAAGGTGTGGTTTGTACCAGATGCATAATCTCCAGCGCTTTCTGGCGTATAGTTGCCTATAAAAACAGACCCCGCATTCCCTATATTATCTACATAGTAGTCATCATTTGAGGTGCAAACTATAAAGTGTTCTGGACCGTACTCATCTATAAGCGCGAGTGCCGTCTCATCATCTTTTACATAAATGAGTTTGCTGTTATCAATAGCTTTTTCTGCAATACGCTTTCGCGAAAGCGTACTCATCTGCTCTTCTACTTCTTTTTCTACCTCGTCTATCAAATCCTTTGATGTAGAAACCAAGATCACCTGACTATCAACACCGTGCTCTGCCTGACTTAATAAGTCTGAAGCTACGAAACTTGCCTGAGCAGCATCATCTGCCACAACAAGTAATTCTGATGGGCCTGCTGGCATATCTATAGCCACTCCGTGCTTTGTAGCAAGCTGCTTTGCAACAGTCACAAACTGATTACCTGGTCCAAATATTTTATAAACTTGAGGAACGCTCTCTGTACCAAAGGTCATCGCAGCAATAGCCTGAATACCTCCTACTTTAAAAATTTTTGTAACTCCGCTTAGCTTTGCTGTATAAAGAATGGCAGGGTTTACCTTTCCTTCTTTATCTGGTGGTGTACATAATACAATCTCTTTACAACCAGCGATATTTGCTGGCGTTGCAAGCATTAAGATAGTAGAAAATAATGGCGCTGTACCTCCCGGTATATAAAGCCCCACTTTTTGAATAGGTCTTTTTTCTTGCCAGCAATCTACACCTTCTGTAGTAGCAATAGCTACTCTCTCTGTTTTTTGAGCTGTGTGAAAACGTTCAATATTACCTTTTGCAAGTTGTATGGCTTCCTTTAACTCGGTAGATATAAGCTCTTGCGCTTCCTCTATTTCTGTATCAGTCACTGCAGTGCTCTCAAGAGTCACATTATCAAAGATACTTGTGTACTTTGCTACCGCAGTATCTCCTTTTTCCTTTACTTCCTTAAAAATATCGGTGACGGTGGCTTCTATATCATCTACAGTTTGAGTAGGTCTTTTTAAAATTTCTGCCCACTCACTTCTTTCTGGATTATAAATCTTATTCATAGCAACGTAAAATTATAGCACCATTTTTTCGATTGGGCATACAAGTATTCCTTCTGCACCTGCTTTTTTGAGATTATCTATCACATCCCAAAAACTATCTTTATTTATTACTGAGTGCACACTACTCCAACCTTCTTGTGCTAGTGGTAAAACCGTAGGACTTCTCATACCTGGAAGCATTGCGATAACATCATCAAGCTTTGCGTCTGGCACATTCATAAGTACATACTTACTGCGTTGTCCTGCAAGTACAGATTGTATACGGAATTTAAGCGTTTCTAATAGCTCCTTACGCTCATCAGAAATAGTAGGTGATGCAGTAAGAACAGCCTCAGAAGTGAGCATTTGCTCTACTTCCTTAAGATTATTTTTAAATAATGTACTACCACTAGAAACTATATCACAGATAGCATCTGCAAGTCCAATATTTGGAGCAATTTCTACCGAACCGTTAATGATGTGTAGCTCTGCGTTTACACCTTTTTCGGCTAGATATTCTCTTACTGTATTAGGATATGAAGTCGCAATACGCTTACCTTCAAGATCTTTTACAGAGTTGTATTCTTGTCCTTTTGGGATTGCTAGTGACACCTTGCATTTTGAAAAACCTAGTCTCTCTATAATAGGAAGATCCTTTCCTTTTTCTATAAGAGTATTTTCTCCAAGTATTGCGATATCTACCACTCCGTCTCTTAAGTATTGTGGGATATCACCATTACGTAAGTATAAAACTTCTAGTGGAAAATTTCTAGCAGTTGCTTTGAGTTGATCTTTACCGTTATCAATAGAAACACCACAATTTTTTAATAGTTGTAATGATTCTTCATTAAGACGTCCAGACTTTTGAATAGCAATTCTAATTTTTTGACTCATTTTTGTTGGTTTGTGTTTAAAGTACCCAAAAAAGAAAAAACCCGTTTGAGTATCTCAAACGGGTTTTATATGATTTATTTACATACCAAACTACCTCGCTTGAGCGATTGCTGTAGTGTGGTGATGATGTGTTTTGTTCAATTTCATTTCTGTAGCAAATTTAAGAAGTCTTTTGTTAAAAACAAGTGAATAAACTGATTTAATAATTACTTAACACACGTAACTTTTTAGTAGATTTGAAATAGCGCTTTAAAAATTATAATTAAAGCACAGATATGTTACTATGAAAGGATTTTTGGGGGCCTTCCTTGTTTTTTTGCTTTGGTCATTTACGTGTATTTACTACGTAAGTACTAGGACATCTCCATCTGTAGCAGATCTAGACTCCACATCTACTCGTGAGTCTCAAGTTAAACTCCACACTGCCAATACTGGAAAAATTAATAAAAGTAAGAGTATTACAAACGAGCTACATATAGATAGCACTACAAACACGCACATTGATCGCGAAGCATCAATACTACTAGCAGAGGAGATTCAAAAATCTATCGCTATTAGCGATACGATAGATATAACAAAGGATGAACCTATAATTACTTTTGAAAATGAATTTGACATTCCAGATGGACCATCATTTTCAAGTAAAGTGTTTTACCCTAGATACAACAATACAGATCTTATACTAGACAAAGAGCTCGTAGCTTATGCTTCTGAACTTAAACAACTACTCAAAAATAATCCCAATAAAAAAGTTACCATACTAGGTCATACTGATAATGTAGGGAGTGATCGAGACAATTTTACGACAGGATTAAAGAAGTCTAGACAGATAAAATGGTATCTTACCGCCAGAAGAGGAATCCCTCGCAGTAAAATTACAGCCACCTCTAGAGGTGAAGAAGAACCTATAGCGTCTAATAATACTGTATCTGGACGCCGTCAAAACAATAGAATAGAAATTATAGTAGATTAATGCTCGTATTACAAGAGGCCATATCAATACCTATCGCATACATAGAGACCTTTGTTATGACGCTTGTTGCATTTATAATAGGTTATACAGGCGCACAGCTATCTAATAAGGTTAAAGCAAAACGTAAACTACAAGCGCACAAAGATGAGGTTGCAAAACTTTCAAACAAGCTTAACAATCTCCAAGATGAACTAGATAGAAAGGCAGATGGTGTTTTTAGAAAAGATCGTATGGATGAGGAGTTTGAACATCTTCAAATACGTAATAGAGCCTTTTCTGAAGATGTACTTACCGAAAAACTTATAAAGTCAGACATCAAAGACCCTATAAGTTATGAACGTATAGGTAAAGCTACTATCGAGGAGCGCAATGATTTACAAAAAATAACAGGTATAGGACCTTATACTGAAGAAAAACTTAATGAGTTAGGTATTTATACATTTGAGCAAATAAGTCGTTTTAATAATGAAGACATCCTGGCTGTGACAAAGCTTATAAAATTCTTTCCCGATAGAATTAAAAAGGACAGATGGGTTGCAAAAGCAAAGCTACTAACCGCGACTGCACAACTAGAAAACGCAAATACTGAGAACTCAAAAAAGAAGATTATGAATGAAAAAACCACCTAGTAGGTGGTTTTTTTATAGAATACAAACAGGAAACTAGTTAATCTTCTCCCCTGCCTCATTAAACTCTACATCTTTATTTTTACCTTTTCTCTTAAACTCTACGTCATAAAACAGCCCTTTTTCAGCGCTCTGTACACGTTCTATCTCTGTGATTTTCTCGTGACTGTAGTCTTTATCTATAGCTTTTCTTACTGCCTTAGGTAGCTCATCTTTTTCAATACTCACCTCTGTTTCTATCCACGCCCCGTTAGGATTAAAGTCTGCACGGTGCCTTATACCGTCTATTCTAAATCTTGACTCGTAGTTTCCATTTGAGTCTACGTGCCAGTCTGGATCATTCTCTCCTGGATATTTGGCTTGAAATGTCGCCTTTACAGCCTCTGGTGCATATCCTTTCTTACTATTTTGACTTTCAACTTTTTGACCACAACTCACTGCGAGTATAAAGCCAAATAATAAAAGTACTTTCTGATATTTAAACATAAAAAAAATCTTTACAATCTACCCATTATGACGAGTAGACTGTAAAGATATAAGCTTTCGCGAAAGCGTCATCTTAACACTTTCATATAATTTTATGAGAGTATTCTAATTATTTCCTAAAATTAATGGTAGTCCAGATTCACCAGAACCTACAACTATCACCTTAGAATTTGGAGATTTTGATAACTCTATTGTTGCATCAATACCTTTATCTTGTAGAATCTTATCTGTAAGTGACGCACTAAGAATCTTGTTTGCATCTGCCTTACCTTGTGCTTCTATACGTACTTTTTCTGCCTCTTTTGTAGCTGTTACTAGGCGGAACTCATACTCAAGAGACTCTTGCTCTTGCTTTAATTTACGCTCGATAGCTTCTTTAATTGTATTTGGCAGGGTTACATCTCTTACTAGTATCTCATCTAGCTCGATGTACTGATCCTTTATAATCTTTTTTGTTTCTTCAAAAATTTCTGACTGTATCGCATCTCTCTTAGAAGAATATAACTGCTCTGGCGTATAACGCCCCACAACAGATCTCGCTGCAGATCGTATAGTAGGTAACAAGATACGTTGTAAGTAATCTTCACCTATCTCTTGGTGCAACTTCCCTACATCTGTATATCTAGGCTTGTACCAAGCAGATGCGTCTAGTTGTATATCTAGTCCGTTTGAAGATAGTACTTTCATTTTTTCAAAAAGCTCTTGACGACGCACTTCATAAACGTACACCTTGTTCCAAGGGGCTACTAGATGAAATCCTTCTCCTAGTGGTGGCTCATCTGTTACCACACCACCGCCAAATGTTTTATACAACACGCCCGCCTCTCCAGAGTCTATTGTGATGGCAGATTTTGTGATAATCACGAGTAGAATAACGAGGCCTATTACGACAGGCACTCCAATTTTAGGTAATTTTTCCATAGCTAATTTTTAATTTTGATTTTAAGTAAGTCCATTATACTTGCGCATAAACCACTCCAAAGCGAGCAATAATGCCAAAATTGCAAGTAGTAATTTCCAGTCTATAAAAGGTACACTATTTTTTGTACTCTTCTGTATAGGTTTATATCTATTATCTGCAACGAGCGACGTTATAAGTTTATCTAAACTTACAGGGTTATATAAACCGCCATCTGTATGAGACGCTAGAAGTTGTAGCTGTGTTACATTTGCATTTAAAAATTGTTGCTCTATATCAAAAGGAACAATTGTAAAAGATCCAGAACGCGCGATACCTTGATCTGCTACAGATACGGTAAACTTATAACTTCCAGGCTCAAGATTATTCATATCTACCTGGTAGGTGTTCTTTTTAAGTAATAATGGAATCTCTGTAAGCTTTTTTGACTCCTGGTTTATCACTTTTATAGACACCTTAGCCCTTGCATCAAAATTGTAATTTTTATCAAAGTACTGTGCATAAAGCATCACTGCTTTATTGCCATAGTAAAACGACTCATAATCTAAGTTAAGTCTACTTTTCTTCTTGTTTGAAGCAGCATATTGTACTAGATTATCTATAAAATTATCAAAAGATTTAAAATCACGCTTGTCTACAAAACTCTGTGCTCGCCACTTCCATAAACCTTCTCCTAATATATATACCTCTCGTCTTCCGCTATCTTCTGTTGTGGCTATAAGTGGTTGATTAGTCTCTACAAGGCCTATACTTTGTGATAAAGCAATGTCTGCTTTTGTATTAAAACGCGTCTCTCCAAAGGCCGCAACTAAAGGTGGGAAATCGTCAAAACCAATATCTTCAATTACAAATGCAGAAAAGTTAGGATTAAGCCGAGCTTGTACTTCTTCTGTTTGACCTGTAATCTCTTGCGTGATTGTTTTTTGAAATTTATTTATAGCATTCCAGCCAGTGTGCTCTCCAGTTATTGTTATACTATTTTTAGCTAGTGTTTCTAGTTGTTTATAGACATCCTTAAAGCTTGCATCTGGTTGATAGAGTATAATAAGTTCATACTCATTTATTTTAGAAATCGCGTCTGATGGTTTTGTGAAGGTAACCGTGCGCAATCTATTACTCTCAATGCTCTTTTTAAGCATTCCCACATCTGGGTGAACTATATTACTTATAAGAAGTACATTCGTTTTTTGATCTATAACCTCTATCGCAAAGTTTTTATAGTTATTGCTTTTATTCTTCTCACTTGCAACAGGCACAAGACTCACACTATATTGTCTCACTCCTACTTGTGTTGCAGGAACTTCTATATTAAAAATTTGTGATGCTTTTTCTGGGCTAAAATTTACAGACTCTCGATGAAGCACCTTCCCGCCAGAACGCACAGATAAAGTAGAGTTTATAGTCCCCTCACCGTTATATGTGGCAAATATCTCAACAGGAAATTTATTATTTATATAAGCATACCTATTTACATTGATCTGACCCAGCTTAAGATCATCATAAATGATAGTGTCACCCAGTACAACAGGATACACTTGTTGATTATAATTTTGAGCAACATACTGGTAGGCCTCACCATAGGTTTGATTACCATCAGAGAGTAAAACGACGGGAGCTACATCTGTTGTATAAATATCTTCAAGACCACGCAAAGCGTTTGAGATATTAGTCTGCTTATTAGTAAATGAAAGGGAATCTAGTGATTTAAAATCATCTCCAAATTGATAGTACTGAATATCAAAAGCATCGTTGAGTTTTGCGCTTTCGCGAAAGCGGGATATCACATCTTGAGACACACCAGCATAACCAAGGTGTGCAATACTAGAAGAATTATCTACAGCGACAGCCAGTGAAGGCTTCTCTGTGTAGTAAGATACTTGCTCATACTTAGGGTTGATAAGTAAAAGCAGTAAGCCAAAAATGGTTGAAAATCGTAAAAATGTATAAACGCGATTGCGCTTACTTTTATATTTAACACGATAGAAATATTGAAAAACCGCTACTCCCAGTGAGAGAATAGCAGCTCCAATAATTAATAATAGTGTCTCTGTTTGCAATAGTATATGACTAAATTATATTGAGTTTTACCTTGTTTTAGGTAAGCATCCCTCCATCTACATTAATCACTTGACCTGTGATGTAGGCACTCATATCACTTGCTAAAAATACACAAGCGTTTGCAATATCTTCTGGGCTACCACCACGTTTAAGCGGTATAGCATCTCTCCACGATGCAACAGTAGCCTCATCTAGCTTACCTGTCATTTCTGTCTCGATAAATCCTGGTGCAATCACGTTAGTACGTATGTTACGAGAACCTAGCTCTAGTGCCATAGATTTTGAAAAACCTATCATACCTGCCTTTGATGCTGCATAGTTTGCCTGCCCAGCATTTCCTTTTACTCCTACTACAGAGCTCATATTTATGATACTTCCCTTACGAGCCTTAAGCATTGTGCGCTGTACAGCCTTAGTCATATTAAAAATAGACTTAAGGTTTACTTCTATCACTTTATCAAAATCTTCTTCAGACATACGCATAAGGAGATTATCTTTTGTGATACCTGCGTTGTTTATCAAGATATCAATCGCGCCAAAATCTTCAAGCACATTTTTTACAAGCTCTTGTGCCTGCTCAAAATCTGCAGCGTTACTTTTATATCCTTTTACCTTTACTCCAGATCCTTCTAAGCTTTTCTCAAGCTCATCTGCCGCGGCAGATGATGAGCTGTATGTAAAAGCTACATTTGCTCCGTGTTGTGCAAAAACCTCTGCTATTCCTTTTCCTATACCACGGCTAGCACCTGTAATAATGGCTGTTTTTCCCTCTAGTAATTTCATTATAAATATTGTGTCTGTTGGCTGTTTTGTTTTTATAATAAGTGCCCGGTATACTTAGCATATTCTCTCTTACGCTTTCGCGAAAGCGTAATACCCCACTTATTTATATATCAAATATAAGAATTACGATAACCATAAAGCACAAAAAAACCTCTCGATACTTGAGAGGTTTTTTTAATAGTTATTAGATAAAATACTAGCCTAAAACTTCTGCTACTTTCTTACCTATTTCTGCTGGAGAATCTACTACGTGTATTCCACATTCTCTCATAATTGCTTTTTTAGCTTGAGCTGTATCATCAGATCCACCTACAATTGCACCTGCGTGCCCCATTGTACGTCCTGCTGGTGCAGTCTCTCCGGCTATAAATCCTATAACTGGCTTCTTGCTTCCGCTTTCTTTGTACCACTTTGCAGCATCACCTTCTAGTTGACCACCTATCTCACCTATCATTACGACAGCTTCTGTTGCTGGGTCATTTATAAGTAACTCTACAGCTTCTTTTGTAGTTGTCCCGATAATTGGGTCACCACCTATACCGATTGCTGTTGTGATACCAAGACCTTGTTTTACAACCTGGTCTGCAGCTTCATAAGTAAGTGTTCCAGATTTTGAAACGATACCTACTTTTCCTTCTTTAAAAACAAAACCTGGCATAATACCTACTTTTGCTTCTCCTGGAGTGATTACACCTGGACAGTTAGGTCCTATAAGGCGACACTCTTTTGTAGCGATATAGTCTGATGCTTTGATCATATCTGCAACAGGGATACCTTCTGTAATTGTTATAATTACTTTGATACCTGCATCTGCAGCTTCCATAATTGCATCTGCAGCAAATGCTGGCGGTACAAAAATAATAGTTGTGTCTGCTCCTACTTTTTCTACAGCTTCTTGTACTGTGTTAAAAACAGGCTTATCTAGGTGTACTTGTCCTCCTTTACCTGGAGTAACTCCACCTACTACATTTGTTCCATAGTCGATCATCTGGCCCGCGTGGAAAGTTCCCTCGCTACCTGTAAATCCTTGAACAATTATTTTTGAATCTTTATTTACTAAAACGCTCATCAGTTTGTTTTAAAATTTTGCTCTGCAAAAATAGCAGTTTGATTAAGTATTCTCAAGTAAAATATTAATGAATTTTACTTCCAAGACTTCATAGCCTTTTTATCTTCTTCTATAGGTTGGCTCATTTGGTAACCACGGTACATTAATCCGTCTTTAAGTTCCCATATAGCCATAAAGTGTGCAATAGGCTCTTCTACCTCTGGTGTTTCTATAGTAGTTACGTGATATGTAAAGCGTATCACTACATTATCACCGTCAGACAGAAGGTGTGTAATTTGAGGTCGTACCGCATCAAAAGACTTACCAGCCTCTGTTGCCATATCCTTTACAGCCTGGATATCCATATGATTGTATCCAGTTTTTGCATTCCAGTAAAGTTCCATTTCTGGATGCATATACTTATCAAGGTTAGAGGTGTCATTAAAAAAATCTGACTTATAAAACTCTTGTACGATCTTCTTCTTACTCTTAGCCATTATTGTTTATTTAATTTGTCTAATAATTCTTGAACCTGTCGCAATGCCGCAAGCTCTTTATATTTTGTTCTAAAATCTCCTGCTGGAGATCCAAAATAACTTTTACCACCTTCTAGTGATTTACTTACACCACTTTGTGCAGAGATAACTGCTTTACCACCTACAGTAATACCACTGGTTACACCTACCTGACCCCATAATGTCACTTCATCTTCTATAACTACACATCCAGCTATACCTGTCTGAGAAGCTATTAAAACCTTCTCTCCTATAACCGTATCGTGACCTATGTGCACCTGGTTATCTATTTTAGTGCCAGCACCTACAGTAGTATCTCCTGTAACGCCTTTATCTATAGTACAAGCAGCACCTATATCTACATTATCTTTTATAACTACGCGACCACCAGATTTAAGTTTATCAAAACCTTCTGGTCGTTTTTTATAATAAAAAGCATCTGCACCCAGTATACTCCCAGCGTGTATTGTCACATTATCACCTATTACCGTATGATCGTAAAGGCTTACGTTAGAGTGTATGGTGCAATTCTTTCCTATTGTAACGTGATTACCTATAAAGGCATTAGGTTGTATAACGGTTCCCTCACCTATTGTTGCTGTTGTGGCAACACTGGCTCCTGCACTCTCAAAAGGTTTAAAATGCGTAGTAAGTTTATTAAAATCTCTAAAAGGATCATCAGAAATAAGTAGTCCTTTGCCTTCTGGACAATCTACCTCTTTATTGATAAGTATAACCGTTGCAGCACTGTTAAGCGCTTTATCATAATACTTAGGGTGATCTACAAATACGATATCTCCCTCCTCTACGACGTGTATCTCATTCATACCAAGTACTGGAAATGATGGTTCACCCACAAATGTGGCGTCTATGAGACTAGCAACTTCTTGAAGTGTATGTTGTTTTTTAAATTTCACGATTACGAATATAATAAGAAAATCCCGCGAAATTGCGGGATTTTTATAATTAGTTAGCTAGTATTATTTATTCTTTAACACGCTCCTTGTACGTACCTTTTACAGTCTCGATTTTGATCTTATCTCCTTCATTTATAAATAAAGGCACGTTTACCTCTGCACCTGTCTCTACTGTTGCAGGTTTTGTAGCATTTGTAGCCGTATTTCCTTTTACTCCAGGCTCAGTGTGTGTTACTTCTAGTATAACAGAACCAGGCATATCTACAGATAGCGGAGAGTTGTCTTCAGAGTTAATAAGTACAGTTACTACTTCACCTTCCTTTAATAAGTCAGAACGATCTAGCGCTGTTTCTTGTAAAGCAATCTGTGTGTAATCTTCGGTATTCATAAAGTGATACCCTTCTCCATCATTGTATAAAAACTGAAATTTGTGAGTTTCTACACGTACTTCTTCAATTTTATGTCCTGCCGAAAATGTGTTATCTAACACTTTTCCAGTTGTCACGCTCTTCATTTTTGTACGTACAAAAGCTGGACCTTTACCAGGTTTTACGTGTAAAAATTCTACAATTTTATAGATGTCATTATTGTAGTGTAAACAAAGACCGTTACGGATATCTGATGTTGTTGCCATAAATTAAAATTAATCGACTACCTCTTAGCTCGAGATACTCATATTGATATTGTTGTTAAAATAACGCTTTCGCGAAAATAGGAAAAGATTACCACTCTCCCCTCTTGATTATTATTCTGTCACCTCGCGCCTAAAGCTAGAGGTTGTTTGATATGGTTTATATTCCGCTTTCGCGAAAGCGTAAACATAGCTATTAAGAGCTAAAGTACCCCTTCATAATACCGCGTTGAGAGTTCTTTATAAACTGTAAGATCTCATCACGCTCTTGAGTTGCCTCCATCTCTGCTTCTATAATAGTGACCGCTTGTGAGTTGTTATAATTCTTTTGGTATAGTATACGGAAGATATCTTGTATCTCTCTTATCTTTTCTGTCGTAAAACCACGTCTACGTAGTCCTATAGAGTTTATACCTACATAACTTAATGGCTCACGACCTGCTTTTACAAATGGCGGTACATCCTTACGTACTAGCGATCCACCGGTTACAAAGGCGTGACTCCCTATGGTACAAAATTGCTGTATGGCAGCCATACCTGCAAGGACCACATAATCACCTACGGTAATGTGTCCTGCTAGCGTACTATTGTTAGAAAAAATACAGTTATCGCCCACGATACAATCGTGTGCTATGTGACAGTATGCCATAATCCAGCAGTTATTACCTACTTGAGTTTTCATACGGTCTGATGTACCACGGTTTATGGTAACACACTCACGTATCGTGGTGTTATCACCTATAATGGTAACGGTATCTTCGTCATTAAACTTTTTATCTTGTGGCACTGCAGAGATCACTGCTCCCGGAAAGATACTTACGTTCTTTCCTATACGAGCTCCCTCCATAATAGTTACGTTAGAACCTATCCAGCTTCCCTCTCCTATCACAACATTATTATGTATGGTTGTAAAAGGCTCTATCACTACATTCTTTGCAATTTTTGCACCTGGGTGCACATATGCTAATGGCTGATTCATATTAGTTATTTTTTACTTTAACGATCTGAGCCATTATCTCTGCCTCCGACACTAATTTTCCATTTGCATAAGCACGTGCTTGCATCTGGCAAATTCCTCTACGTATAGGCGCCATAAGGTCTAGCTTAAAAATAAGCGTATCACCAGGCACCACTTGATGTTTATATCTTACGTTATCTATTTTAAGTAAATAAGTAAGATAGTTTTCTGGATCTGGCACTGTACTTAATACAAGTATACCTCCCGTTTGTGCCATTGCCTCAATCTGAAGTACTCCTGGCATTACAGGTGCACCAGGAAAATGCCCTACGAAGAATGGTTCATTCATCGTGACATTTTTTATACCTATTACGTGCTCTTCTGTAAGTTCTAGAATTTTATCTACCAGTAAGAATGGAGGTCTGTGTGGTAACATCTCCATAATTTGATTAATATCCTTTACCGGCGCTGCGTGTAAGTCTACATCTGGCACATAGTTACGACGCTCATTTTTTATAATTTTCTGTAGCTTCTTTGCAAACTGTGTGTTTACAAAATGCCCAGGTTTATTTGCTATTACTTTACCACGTATACGAGTACCTGCGAGTGCAAGATCACCTATTACATCAAGTAATTTATGACGTGCTGCCTCGTTTGCGTGATGCAAAGTAAGGTTGTCTAAAATGCCGTTAGGTTTTACCGCAATATGATCTTTATTAAAGGCTACGCGTAACTTTTCCATTGTACTAGGCGATAATTCCTTATCTACATATACAATCGCATTGTTAAGATCACCTCCTTTTATGAGACCGTGCTCTAGTAGCATCTCTATCTCGTGTAGAAAACTAAAAGTTCTACTATCTGATATCTCTTCTTTAAACTCTGAAATGTGCTGTATACTTGCATTTTGAGTACCTAGTACCTTTGTGCCAAAGTCTACCATTGTAGTTACCTGATACTCGTCTGATGGCATAAGGATAATCTCACTACCCGTTTCTTCATCTCTGTAGGTAATCACTTCTTTTACAATATACTCATCTCGTATAGCTTCTTGCTCTTGTATACCTGCTTCTTCTAGTGCTTCTACAAAAAACTTTGACGATCCATCCATAATAGGCGGCTCAGATGCGTCTAGCTCGATAAGCAGGTTATCTATCTCTAGACCTACACAAGCTGCAAGAACGTGCTCTGTAGTTTGTATAGCAACACCGTTCTTCTCAAGGTTAGTCCCTCGCTGCGTGTTAGTCACAAGAGAGGCATCTGCATTGAGAATAGGCTCGCCTTCAATGTCTAATCGCTTAAACTTGTACCCGTGATTTTCTGGTGCTGGCTTAAATGTCATTTTTACATTTGCGCCAGTATGCAAACCTACTCCTGTAAGGCTTACTTCTTTTGCTATCGTACGTTGTTGTGCTTTAGCGTTACCCATTGTTTTGTTGTTTTTCTAGTTTGTTTACCGCTTGTACAATTTTTGGTAAATTTTTAAAATGTACATAAGAGCGGTTCCAGTCTGCGTAGTTAAATGATGGAGAGCCTTGCAGCACTTCACCATCTTTTATATTTCTTCCTATACCAGATTGTGCTTGTATGCGCACTTTATCACCTATGGTAAGGTGACCAGAGATACCTACTTGCCCACCTATAAGGCAGTGCTTACCTATCTTAGTAGACCCGGCAACTCCTGTCTGAGCAGCAATAGCGGTGTGTGCACCTATCTCTACGTTATGTGCAATCTGTATTTGGTTATCTAGTTTTACTCCTTTTCTTATAATAGTAGATCCTAGGGTAGCACGATCTATAGTAGTACCAGCACCTATATCTACGTGATCTTCTATAATTACATTACCTGTTTGTGGTACTTTACTATACTCCCCTTTTTCATTTGGCGTAAAGCCAAATCCATCTGCACCTACTATAGCACCACTGTGTATATAAACAGTATTACCTATCACACTGTCTGAGTATACCTTAGACCCTGCAAAAAGCACGCAGTTATCACCTATAGTTACATTATCACCTATATATACATTAGGATAAATCTTTACATTATCACCTATACGTACGTTATCACCTAAGTAAGAAAATGCACCTAGATATAGCCCTTCGCCATAACTAGCCGTATCAGATATAAAACAAGGTTGCTCTATACCGGACTTATTAAGTTTTACTTGATTATAGTATTCTAGTAATTTTGAAAAAGACTTGTAAGCATCTTCTACACGTATGAGCGTAGGCTTAACTTCTTGATCTGCCACAAAATCATTACTCACAATGGCAATACTTGCCTCTGTTGAGTAGATGTATGATGTATACTTAGGGTTTGCCAGAAAAGTAAGAGACCCAGGGGTTCCTTCTTCTATTTTGGCGAGCTTAGAGACCTCTACTTCTGGGTTACCTTCTACGGTCCCTTCTAGTATGCCTGCGATTTGGGTTGCGGTAAATTTCATAAAGCACAAAAATAGGAAAAATTAACGTTTAGGTTTTGGGTAACACAGATAGTTTTTAACTACTTCTTTAGTAAGCGATTTTAAACTAAGCTGGTCACTAGCCTTTACAACATCTACAATCTTTCCATTACTCAATAATATATTAATACCCCCTTTTTTATAATTATACGCTTGATTAGATATCGTACCCGTAATTACAAAGTAATTTGCCTCTTCTTGAGAGATACCATACTGCTCCATAAGAGCGCTTCTATGCTTCTCTAGCTTTGCTGGAGCAAAGGGCTTCTTACGTATTTTTACTTTTAATAAGTCTCTATTTATAATACTCTTAGACAGCTCAGAAAGCACAAAGTCCTTATGAGAGCACCACTCCTTCATTGCCGAAATAATATCATAATCATCAAGCTGTGCAAAGGTGTCTAAGCTCTTTTTTATGGTATCGCTATCTATTTGATTTTGTAAAAAGAACTGCAGTGCCTTGCTAGAAGGTAATATCTCACCCTCTCGCGAGAGCTCTTTTGCTCTTTTAAGTACCCTGGTAAGCAATTGCTCTGCCACAATACCTGTTTTATGCAAATACACTTGCCAGTACATAAGGCGTCGCGCCACGAGAAACTTCTCTACCGTATACACACCTTTTTCTTCTACCACTAGGTGGTCATCCTTTACATTGAGCATTGCGACTATGCGCTCAGTATTAATATTACCCTCTGCCATACCCGTATAAAAGCTATCGCGCTTGAGGTAGTCTGTACGATCCATATCTAGCTGCCCAGAAACCAGCTGATTTAAAAAGGAGCGATGATATGACCCTTCAAAAATCTGTATGGCGAGCGTTAAACTTCCGTTAAACTCCTCATTGAGAGCCTCCATAAATAAGGTAGAAATATCTTCGTGACTCACCCCATCTACAATGCTATGCTCCATCGCGTGCGAAAAAGGACCGTGACCTATATCGTGTAATAAGATGGCTATAAGTACAGCTTCTTGCTCTGCCTCAGATATAACAACACCTTTGTCTACAAGGACTTTGAGCGCTTTTTGCATTACACCCAGACAGCCTATAGCGTGCTGAAATCTGGTGTGGTGCGCCCCAGGATATACGAGATAAGAAAGTCCCATCTGGGTGATACGTCTCAGTCGCTGAAAATATTTGTGCTGTATGAGATCAAAGAGCACCCCATTTGGTATGGTAATAAACCCATAAATTGGGTCGTTAATAATTGTAACTTTGGAAGACTGCAATAGAAAAAGTTTAAATTCTGTTGTTTTACGCTTTCGCGAAAGCGTACTCCTTACAAATATAAGGTTTCACCATACAACGGTAAGGCCACTAAAGAACTAACTATATATATGAGCAACATACAAATACTCTGGGTAGACGACGAAATAGACTTATTAAAACCACACATCCTCTTTCTCGAAAAGAAAAACTATAGCGTGACCACCTGTGATAACGGTGCAGAGGCGGTAGATATGATAGATGAACAAAACTTTGACATCATATTTCTAGATGAGAATATGCCTGGCCTCACGGGGCTTGAGACGCTCAATGAGATAAAAAATAAAAGAGAAAATGTACCCGTCGTGATGATCACTAAGAGTGAGGAAGAGTACATTATGGAGGAAGCCATAGGCTCAAAAATAGTAGACTACCTTATAAAACCGGTAAACCCTAACCAGATCTTACTAAGCTTAAAGAAAAACCTTGACCATAGCCGTCTTATAAGCCAGAAAACAACATCCTCATACCAGCAAGAGTTTAGAAAAATTGCGATGGACCTCTCTATGATAAATAGTTTTGAGGAGTGGAGCGAACTGTACCAGAAACTCATTTACTGGGAGATGGAGCTAGAAGGCATAGAAGATAGCGGGATGTTTGAGATTCTAGAGTCTCAAAAAACAGAGGCAAATAACCAGTTTTGTAAATTTATAGATAAAAATTACCCAGACTGGTTTGACGGTTATGAGGCTCCTACAATGTCTCACACCTTGTTTAAAGACAAGGTGCAGCCTCATATTAAAAAAGGTACTCCTACCCTCTTTGTGGTGATAGATAATATGCGCTATGACCAGTGGAAGGCTTTTGAGCCACACCTTGCTGCTCATTATAAAAAAGTACAAGAAGAGCCTTACTACAGTATACTCCCTACGGCAACACAGTATGCTCGTAATGCCATATTTTCTGGGCTTATGCCAGAAGATATGAAAAAGAAACACCCCAATCTATGGCTAGATGATACAGATGAAGGGGGAAAAAATATGCACGAAGCGGCCTTTCTTGAGGCGCAACTTAAGAGATTAAGCCTAGATGTAAAGTGGGAATACCACAAAATCACTAATCTTAAAAATGGTAAAAAGCTAGCAGACAACTTTAAGTCTCAAAAGGATAATGACCTTACAGTGGTGGTCTATAACTTTGTAGATATGCTCTCGCACTCTAAAACCGAGATGGAAGTCATAAAAGAGCTAGCTAGTAATGATAAGGCATACCGCTCCCTTACAGAGAGCTGGTTTAAAAACTCACCGCTGCTCTCTATGATACAGCAAGCACAAGAGCTAGGTATGAAGCTGGTACTTACTACAGACCACGGTACTATAAATGTAAAAAATCCTTCTAAGGTAATAGGTGATAAAAACACGAGTCTTAACCTACGTTATAAAACAGGCCGTAGCCTCACCTATGAAGATAAAGATGTACTCGCAGCACCAGACCCGCGCACCATACACTTACCTTCTATAAATATGAGTAGCTCTTATATTTTTGCAAAGAGTGACCTCTTTTTTGCCTACCCAAATAATTTTAATCACTACGTGAGTTATTATAGAAATACCTACCAGCACGGCGGCGTGAGCCTTGAAGAAATGGTCATCCCATTTGTTGTAATGGAACCTAAATAGACGTATTACGCTTTCGCGAAAGCGTAAACTCAACTAAAAAAACCACAGCCAGAAGCTGTGGTTTTTTTATGTTATTATGGAAAATGACAGTGCGATTATTATTAGGAATATTTATAAAACAAGGCTGCTTTTTTATGATTCTTCGTAAACACATTTTGTACGTCATCTAAGAAAAGAGCATCTTTAAATTATAAAACAATTAAAATGCTCAAAGCAAAATACCTCCCTCTTTTCTTTTTAATATTACATAGTGTCTTTGGATTATCTCAAGAACAAGAAACCAAAAGAAAAAAGTTCTCCCTCTCTATAGGTACAGAATATAGAATAACAACTATAAGAGAACTTGAGCCAGGTCTTATTATGTCTTTAGCGCCTGTATCATTTAATACTGATGATATGTTAATAGGTCCCTCCATAAACTATGAGTTGGGGTGGGAGTTTGTAAAAAATTGGAGTTTTAACTTTTCACACTCCTTACGTTATAACTTTGTCTATAACGAGAGAGCAAACGTTCCAAATAATTTGGAAATAACTTATGACAAGCCTATATATAGATTAATAATGGATTATAATTTTTATATAGAAAAGCATTTTATGCTCTCACAAGGCAAGAGCCTCTACGTAAGGTTTGGAACAAGTATTGCAAATACTGGAACAAGATATGCCACTTCACGTATTTTAGATATACCTGAATTAGGTGAATTTGGCACTGTAGCTTTAGCAAATAATGGAAATTTTACGTGGTATCCTACTAATGCGGCTTTAGGTTATGAAAGCAATGGCATAAGCTTTACAGGTGGGATCTACTTTTCTACACAACACGAGTTTGGTACGACCACAAGACCTAATGCTTCTATTATATTGCCGTACTTTAACCTGAGCTATAGACTTAAGAAGTTTTAAACACCCTCCTTTTTAAATAAAAAACCACAGCCAGAGCTGTGGTTTTTTTATGATGCTATAAGATATAAAAACGTAGTTACCCCGTTTTATTAATTCGCTCTAAAAAGTCTATCACATTATCATCCTTTTTCTTCACAGCAGTCTCTTTAATACCCTCTAGATTCTTAATAAAATAAGATACAGAGAGTCCAGTCACACGCTTAAAGTGTGTAGAAAATGATTTTACGTTAGAAAAACCTATCTCCTCTGCAATGGCGGCAACGGTATATGAACGTAGTTTGTGAGAAGCATACAGCTCCTTAAGCACATAATTAACCCGTAAATCACTTAGGTAGGTAGAAAAATTATCAGATTTTTCTACATTAATGTATTTAGAAAGATAGGAGGCGTTTGTTCCTATTTGTGCAGCAAGACTCTTAAGCGTCACGTTATGAGAAGTAAAAAGGGCCTTTTTCTCAAAACGGTCTAGACCTTCTTGTATCTTTTCTAGTTGCGCTGGCTTTATGTGTGATAAAGGGCCGTCTTGCTCAGCTTTTACAACAGGCAAGATTACTTCGGCTTCCTTTACAGGGTTTGTTTCTTGTACGACCCACTCACTATATATGGCGCGCAATTTTTCAAAACGTTGTTTTAAAATACGTCGCTTTCTATATTGAATAAGCGCATAAAATAGGGCAAGTAACCCTAGGCTTATAAAAAAAATAAGACCAACGTTGCGCTGTTTTTTATCACCCTCAAGACTTTGTATGACTGCTTCTTTTTCTGAGAGTAATTGAGGGATCGTATAAGATGCCACAATACCATCTCCTATGGTTTTACTAAGTAATCCATAATCCTCTTCATAGGTTATCATTTTATTGAGGTACTCAATTTGTTTTGTGCTATTACCCGTGTTTTTGTAATGTGTAAGGAGGTAATCGTAGGTGGTTTTAAGTTCTTGAAAGAAATAATCTGCACCACCAGTCTCGTGTAAACTATCAGTTTTAAGAAACGCAGCGAGCGCTTCTTCCGGTTGCTGTAGTCCCTTGTGAGCTATGCCTTTTAAAGCATAAGAGTGTGATAA
>ENA-ORXC01000460-ORXC01000460.1-marine-metagenome-genome-assembly--contig:-NODE-460-length-29305-cov-3.669256_pt1 | contig 29305 bp, 30 predicted proteins | sample MGYA00237865_ERZ511478 | MGnify/ENA metagenome assembly ERZ511478
GGCGAGGATCACGCCCAAAATACTCATGCGAGGGGACTCACGCCGAACAGCCACTGATGCGCCCACAGCAGCAGGCCCCACACCACGACCCCGACCGGCACCGCCATCCACGCCCGCAGCACCGGACCGTGCGCGGCGGGCAAGGGCGGCGTGCCGTCGCGGCGGTTCAGCAGCACGATCTGCATCACCGCCCACAGCAGCAACCCGCCGAAAAGCACCGTTGCCCGCACCTCGCCGTTCACCAGCAGATGCAGCCCCGCCCACAGCGCGAAGCCCGTCAGTTGCGGGTGCCGTACATACGCGCGAATGGCCGAGCCGGGAAAACTGCCCATATAGAGGATCAGCACCGGCAGCATCGCGAGGACCACCACGGTCCGCGCCCAGCCCGGCGCGCTCCACAGCACCGATGCCGGGGCCGCGCCATACCCGCGCACCATCAGCCAGACCGACAGCGCCAGCCCGACGGCGATGATCAGCTTCCACGGCCTTTCGCCGATCCGCGCCACGGCGTCGTCGCGCACCGCCTCGAACACGGTCGTGAACAGGTGCAGGCCCGCGAAGGATGCCAGTCCCAACAGAAGAAGTATCATCCCGTCCCCCCCGGCGGCCCCGGATACAGCGCCGCGCGCTCCTCGTTCAGCCACTTCTGGAGCATGATGACGTTCCCGTCCAGATATCCCAGCGCTTCGTAGAAGGCGATGACGCCCTCGTTCCCGGGCCGCACCATCAGATGCATCTTCGGCACGCCCCGCACGCGCGCCCAGCGCTCCGCCGCCGCCATGGCCGCGCGGGCCAGCCCCTTGCGGCGGTGGTCGGGGTGAGTCGCCAGATAGTAGACCCATGCCCGATGCCCGTCATGGCCGACCATGACCGACGCGACCGGCGCGCCCCCGGCACGGCAGACCAGCACATCCGACGCCTCGCGCCCCCGGGCCAGCGCGATATCGGCGGCGGGGTCGTTCCAGGGGCGCGTCAGGCCGCACAGGGTCCACAGCGCGATGATCGCGGTTTCCTCCCCCTCGCGCATCGGATCGAACGCGGTCATGCCTCAATCCCCGTCGGCCACGCCCTGCGCCTTCAGCCGCGCGCGCCGCGAGCGATAGGCGGGCAGAAAGACCAGCACCGCCGCCAGCACCAGCAGGCCCGCCGTCATCGGCCGTTCTAGGATGAAGGACGGGCCGTCGTACAACTGCATCGACCGGGCGAAGTTGTCCTCCAGCATCGCGCCGAGGATGAAGCCGATCAGCAGGGGCGGCAGCGGGAAATCCGCCATCCGCATCACCGTCGCCAGCACCCCGAGGCCGACGAGGATCAGCAGTTCGGTCGCATTGTTCTGCCCGATATACGCGCCCATCAGGGTGAAGAACAGGATGAACGGAATCAGGTAGTTGCGCGGTACCGACAGGATCTTGGCGATATACGGGATCAGCGGCAGGTTCAGGACCAGCAGCACCAGATTGCCCAGATACATCGAGATGATGACGGCCCAGAAAACCTGCGGCTCGTCGATCATCAGGCGCGGCCCCGGCGTGACGTTCAGCGCGATGAGCGCGCCGAGCAGGATCGCAGTCGTCCCCGATCCCGGTATCCCCAGCGTCAGCAGCGGCACGAACGACCCGGTACAGGCCGCGTTATTGGCCGATTCCGGCGCTGCGAGGCCCTTGAGCGAGCCTTTGCCGAACATCTTCTTGTCCTCTTCGGAGGCGATATTGCGCTCGACCGCATAGCCGAGGAACGACGCGATGGTCGCCCCCGCACCGGGCAGCACGCCGATCAGGAAGCCCTGGATCGACTGGCGCCCGATGACCGGCGCGATCTGGCGGGCCTCCGCGCGGTTGATGCGCAGGTTCGTGATCTTGCCCGATCCGCCATCCCCGGTATTGGAACGCTTGGGGTCGAGGACCAGGAAGATCGCCTCCGGCAATGCGAACATCGCCATGGCCAGCGTGACGAAGCTGAACCCCGATTGCAGGTCCATCACCCCGCCGGTGAAGCGCGGGGCGTTGAACAGCGCCGCCTCGCCCACGGTGGCCAGCATCAGGCCCAGCACGGTCATCATCATCGCTTTCGACACCTGCCCCGTTCCGGCGAAGGCGGCGATGGCGGACAGGCCCACGACCATCAGCGCGAAGTACTCCGCCGAATGGAACAGCAGCGCCACGCTCGCCAGCATCGGCGCGAAGATCATCAGCAGCACGGCCCCGATGGTCCCGCCGCAGAACGACGAGATGGCCGCGACCGTCAGCGCCTTGCCCGCCTTGCCCTGCCGTGCCAGCGGATACCCGTCGAAACTGGTCGCGACCGTCGAGGCGACCCCCGGCGCATTGATCAGGATCGAGGAGGTCGACCCGCCGAAGATCGCCCCGTAATACACCCCGGCCAGCAGGATCAGCGCCGCCGACGGGTCGCCGATGGTGATGGCGATGGGGATCATGATCGCAATGATCGACATCGGGCCGAGGCCCGGCAGCATCCCGATGAACGTGCCGATCAGGCAGCCGCCGATCACCATCAACAGGTTCTTGATCGAGAAGGCGGTCGCCAGACCGAGCAGGATTCCCTCAAGCATCGCGCGCCCTCCTCACATGAACCACGGCCAGGGCCGCAGGAAGATTCCCAGCACCTCCTGCACCAGATACCAGATCGAGAAGGCCGCGACGGCGGCAATCACGAAGGTGATATGCAGCTTGCGCTCACCCAGAATCGCGGCCCCCGCCGTCAGGAAAATGATGGTCGAGGCGAGGAATCCGACAGGATAGAGCGCGAAGGCATAGGCGACCATTGCCGCGATCAGCAGGAACGCCTGTCCGACCCTGTAATCACCGAGGCGACGATGATCGATATCGTCCTCCTTGATCGGCGTCTCCTTGGATGAAACCAGCACCCACAGGGCGCAGCCGATGCCGAGGACGGAGAGAATCTTGGGAAAGGTACTCGGCCAGACGGGATTGCGCTGCATGAAGGGCGGCAGGCCGACATCCATCGTGACGAAGGCCGTGTAGCCGTAGAGGATGCACATCACGAGAAAGATCGACGCGATCCAGCGATCGAGTGTCATGGTGGTCGCCCCCCCCCGAGGCCGGCGCATGGCCTGAAATCGATAGCCTGTCCCGAACGACGATCCGGGGCCTCCCGCAACAATGTGACTTGTTTCGAAAGACCCCGGCTCGGGGCAGGTGCAGGTGCAGTTTCCGGTAAGGCTTCAGAGGAAGCCGAGCTTCTTCATCAGGTCGCCGATGGTCTTTTCCTGACCTTCGAGGAAGCCGTAGAACTTGTAGCCGGGGTTGAAGATGTTCACCCAGCCGTTCCGCGCGCGCACGTCTTCCCACTCGGCGGTCTCGTACATCTTTTCGAGCGTATTGATGTACTTCACCCGATCCGCTTCGGGCAGGCCGGGGGCGGCGAAGAACCCGCGCCAGTTCACGAACTCGGCGTCGATGCCCTGCTCCATCACGGTCGGCACGTCGGGATAGTCCTCCAGACGCTCCGGCGAGGTGACGGCGAGGATGCGCACTTCACCCGCTTCGGCCAGCGCGACGGCTTCGGAGAAACCGGTCGAGAGCACGGCGGTCTCGCCTGCCAGCAACCCGGCCATCGCCTTGCCGCCCGCGTCGTAGGCGACGTATTTCACGTCGAGCGGGTCGGCACCGGCGGCCTCCATGATCATCGCGGGGACCAGGTGATCCATGCTGCCGGGGGCCGAGCCGCCGCCGATGGCGACGCTGTTGGGGTCTTCCTTGAAGGCCGCGACCAGATCGTCCATCGACATCAGGTCGCTGTCCTTGCCGACGACCAGCGCGGCGTAATCGCCGATGGTGCCGCCGATCAGGGTCAGGTCGCGGAAGTTCTGCGGGAACACGCCGGTCAGCGAGCGGATCACGATGGGGGTCGAATTGACCATCAGCGTGCCGTGGTTGCTCTCGGCATTCTCGATCAGGTAGCCGATGGCCTTGCCGCCGCCGCCGCCCGACATGTTTTCATACGATGCCTTGCCGACGATGCCCGATTTCGTCAGCGCCTCGCCGGTGCCGCGCGCCGTGCCGTCCCAGCCGCCGCCCGCGCCGCCGGGGATGAGGAAGTGGATGCTGTCGAGTTCCTGGTGCGCCTCGGCGAAGGCGGGGGCCGACATCGCGATGACGATGGCGGAGGTGGCCGCAGCGAGCGCGCGGCGGGTCAGTTCAAGGGACATGTGAATTCCTCCCGGGGGTTTTGCTGTTTTATTGTCCGAGCGTATCCTTCTCCGGAATGCCGCCGACTTCAACCTGTCACGGAAGGAAATTTACGGTACCCTTGCACTACCCCGCTTCGGCCAGCAGGGTCGCATTGCCCCCCGCCGCCGTCGTGTCGATGCACACCACCCGCTCGTGGGCATAGGCGATCGGGTCGATATGGGCGTCGATCAGCGGCAGGATCGGGCCGGTGCGCCGGGCGAGCGCGCGGCGCAGGCCCGCTTCGCCCCCGACGAGGGCCACCCCGTTCACCGCCAGTTCCCCCGCCAGCGCCGGGTCCATGCGCCCGTCCAGCGCCGCGACCGGCAGACCCGCTTCGGCCAGCGACGCCACCGCCTTGCGCGCACCCGGCGCGATGGTCAGTGCCGCATTGCCGGAGCGCAGCACCTGCACCGTTTGGGCGAGCGCGCTGTCGGTATCGGGGCCGAGGCACAGGATGGCGCCGCGCGGTACGAGGGACAGGCGATTCGACTCCCCCGTCGGGCCGGGCAGGTCGATCGGTCCCATATCCAGCGTCGCCGCCGCCGCAACCGCCCCCGATGCCTTGCCGCGCAGGGCCGCGCGCAGGGCGCTGATCCGGTCCCGCCGCGCCGCCCATCGGGCCGGGTCGAGTTTCGCCAGGGCCGCGCGCACGTCGGCATCGGCCACGACCGGCGCATCGACGGTTTCCATCTCCTGCGCCGGCTCCCGGCGGAAGCGGGACAGGTAGTGCGGCCCGCCCGCCTTGGGGCCGGTGCCGGACAACCCCTCGCCGCCGAAGGGCTGGCTGCCGACGATGGCCCCGATCTGGTTGCGGTTGACGTAGAGGTTGCCCGCCCTGATCGAATCCACCACGTCCTGCACCCGGCGGTCGATGCGGGTGTGCACGCCGAAGGTCAGGCCGTAGCCCCGGTCGTTGATCGCGTCGATCACCTCGTCCAGTTTCTCCGGATCGAAGCGGGCGACGTGCAGGACCGGGCCGAAGATCTCGCGCTCGACCGCCCCGATCCCGCTGGTGCGCACGACCGTTGGCGCGACGAACAGGCCGTCCGTGGGCGGGTCCACGCGTTTCAGCACCCGGCCCACGCCCTCCGCCGTATCGATGTAGTCGCGGATCGAATCGCGGGCCTCGGCGTCGATCACCGGGCCGACATCGGTGGAGATGTCCCACGAATCGCCCATGACGAGCGTATCCATCGCGCCGTACAGCATCTCCATCATCCGCTCCTCCACCTCCTGCTGGACGTAGAGGACGCGCAGGGCGGAGCATCGCTGGCCCGCGCTCTGGAACGCACTGACGACGATATCGCGCACGGCCTGTTCGGGCAGGGCGGTGCTGTCCACGATCATGGCATTCAGGCCCCCCGTTTCCGCGATCAGCATCGCATCGGGGGCGGTTTCGGCGAGTTGACGGTCGATGATCCTGGCCACCTCGGTCGAGCCGGTAAAGCACACGCCCGCAATGCGCGGATCGGCGGTCAGCGGTCCGCCCACATTCGGGCCGTCGCCCGGCAGCAACTGGATCACCCCCTCAGGCACACCCGCCTCGTGCATCAGGGCGACGGCGCGGGCGGCGATCAGCGGAGTCTGCTCGGCGGGCTTGGCGATGACGGCATTGCCGGTCACCAGCGCGGCGGCGATCTGGCCGGTGAAGATGGCCAGCGGAAAGTTCCAGGGCGAGATACAGACGATCACGCCGCGTGCCGTATGATCCGTCTTCGCCGCGCGCTCCTCGGCGGCGTAGTAGCGCAGGAAATCGACCGCTTCGCGCAGTTCGGCGATGCAGTCGAGCACGATCTTGCCCGCCTCCCGCGCCGCCAATGCGAAGAGTTCGAAGGCGTGCTCCTCGTACAGATCCGCGATACGCTCCAGAATTTCCGCGCGCTTCCGACCGCCCATCGCGGCCCACTCGGCCTGAGCCGCCAGCGCGATATCGACCGCCGCCGTCGCCTCCGCCGCCGTGGCCTCGACCACCGTGCCGACGATTTCACCCGGTTTGCCGGGATTGGTGATGTCGCGCGGGGTGCCGCTGCCCTGCCCGGCCTGCCACGCATGGGGGGCGGCAAAGGGGGCGCGGCCCGCGTCGATCTCGGCCAGGTCGGCGGGGTCCGTGTGGTCCCAGCCCTTGGCATTCCTGCGCTTTCCGAACAGGCGCGCGGGCAGGGTGATGGCGTCGTTGCCGCTGCCATCCGCCTCCTCGAACGGATCGCGCGCGACCTCTTCCGGCGCGACATCCTCGTCGACGATCTGGTTGACGAAGGAACTGTTCGCCCCGTTCTCCAGCAGCCGCCGCACCAGATAGGCCAGCAGGTCGCGGTGCGCGCCGACGGGGGCGTAGATGCGGCAGCGCGTGCCTTCGGCCTTCATCACCGCATCATGCAGTACCTCGCCCATGCCGTGCAGGCGCTGGAACTCGAACCCCTGCCGGTCGTTGCCCGCCATCTCCAGCACCGCCGAAACCGTATGCGCGTTATGCGTGGCGAATTGCGGATAGATGCGATTCCGCATCGACAGCAGCTTGCGGGCGCAGGCGACGTAGCTGACATCGGTATTGGCTTTCTTGGTGAAGACCGGAAACCCCTCCAGCCCGAAGACCTGCGCGCGTTTCACCTCGGTATCCCAGTACGCGCCCTTGACGAGCCGCACCATGATCCTGCGATCCAGCCGCTCCGCCAGCGCGTTCAGCCAGTCGATCACATGCGCGGCCCGGGGACCGTAGGCTTGCACCACCACCCCGAACCCGTCCCATCCCTCCAGCGACGGATCGGACAGCACCGCCTCGATCACGTCGAGGGACAGGTCGAGCCTGTCCTGCTCCTCCGCATCGATATTGAAGCCGATCTTCGCCTCCTTGGCCGCGCGGGCCAGTTGCAGGGTGCGGGCGATCATTTCGGGCAGCATCGTCTCCTGCTGTCCCCGTTCATAGCGGGGATGCAGGGCGGACAGCTTGACGGAAATACCGGGATTGTCCTTGATCCTGTCGCTCTTGGCCCGCGCGGCAATGGTCGCAATCGCCTGAGCATAGGCGCCGTGGTAATACGCCGCGTCGACCTCGGTCCGCGCCGCCTCGCCCAGCATGTCATACGAGTACGTGTACCCGCGCTCGACCATGGCGGAGCCGCGCTTCATCGCCTCCTTGATATCGCGGCCCAGCACGAACTGCGCCCCCATCTCGCGCATCGCGCGGCCCACGGCGGTGCGGATGACCGGCTCGCCCAGACGGCGGACCATGCCGCGCAGCGACCCGACGATCCCCGCGTCGTCCTCGTCGTCCAGCACGCGCCCCGTCAGCATCAGCCCCCAGGTCGAGGCATTGACCATCAGCGAGCCGCTGTCGCCGACATGCGCGCCCCAGTCGTGGGGGGCGATCTTGTCCTGGATCAGGTCGTCGATCGTCTCGGCATCGGGTACGCGCAGCAGCGCCTCGGCCAGCGACATCAGGGCCACGCCCTCCTTGGTCGAAAGGCCGTATTCCGCCAGAAACGACTCCATCATGCCCGGATCGCCGGATTTGCGAACGTCGCGCACCATGCCCGCCGCCCGTTCGGTAATGCGGGTGCGTTCGTTGCCGGACAGCGCGGCCATCTCGACGAGGCGGGCGAGAGTCGCCGATTCGTCGGACAGGGTGGCGGCGCGGATGGCGTCTCGGTCGAGGGCGGGCATGGGGCAATCCTCCTGTGGGCGAGTGCTCAATCTAGCCGGTAATGATCGTCGATGTGGCCCGTAGATGCACCGGTGACAGGATATTCGGCCTTTTGTTTATGGCCACCGCGTTCTATTCGGGAAGCCATGGAGCCGAAAACCGACTTTCCGGATCGTATCGATCTGAAGATCCTCGCCGCCCTGCGCGCCGATGCCCGGCTGTCGATGGCCGCGCTGGCGCAGCAGGTGGGTCTGTCGAAATCCCCCGTCACCGCGCGGGTGCGGCGGCTGGAGGGGGCGGGGTACATCCTCGGCTACCGCGCGATTCTCGACCCGGCCAAGCTGGGCGAGGCGCAGGTCGCCTTCGTGCAGGTGACGCTGGGCGATACGACGTCCGAGGCGCTGGAGGCGTTCAATGCGGCGGTGCGCGCGACCAAGGCCATCGAGGCGTGCCACATGATCGCGGGCGGGTTCGACTATGTGCTGAAAATCCGCACCCGCGACGTGGATGCCTATCGCAAGGCACTGGGCGACACGATCTCGCGCCTGCCCCATGTCTCGCACACCTCGACCTTCATGGTGATGGAGATCGTGAAGGAGGGTTAACGCTTCGTGCGAAAACGCGCTAGACCTGCCCCATGACCGATGACAGGAAGAACAACCCCGCGCACCCCCCGCCGAACGAGGAAGACCGGGCGTTCCTCAAGTGGCTGCACCACCGGGGACCGCTGCACTTCATGCAGCTGGCCGAAACGATGGGCTGGGCCGAACCGCGCGAAACCCGCGAATCGCTGCGCTATCGGCTGAAGGCCCTGTTCGGCGGGTCTAAGGCCCGGCCCCATTCCCGCGTGGACCGGTTGGAGAGGGACAGATCCATCCTCGGGTACAAGGCCGTGGTCGATGCGCGGTTTCTGGATTTCGAGCAGGTCGTCTTCGTGCAGGTCGCCCTGCGCGATGCCAGCCGCGAGACGCATACCGCCTTCACCGCCGCCATCAATGCCCTGCCGCAGATCGTCGCCTGCCACATGATCACGGGCGATTTCCACTACATGCTGCAAATCCGCACGCAGAATATCGCCGCGTTTCAGGATTTTCTGACCGACGAGATCACGCAGATCCCCGGGGTGGCGCGCACGGTGACGATCGTGGCGATGAAGACGGTGAAATAGGGTCCGTACATAAAGTGGCACCCCGCCCCGGGCGAAGACCCGGGGCCTCGACGAGATGTGCGCCGACCTTCGGGGTCCCTGGTCTTCGCCCGGGACGGAGTGTCATTTCGGAGAGGTTGGCGATCGGAATCAAACGATCCCGATACTCAAAACCCCCACTCCCCCTCCGTCCCCAGCGACGGAATACGCTTCCGCGCCGCCGCGATCCGCGACAGGTCGAGATCGGCATACACCACGCCCTCCCCCTCCCCCGCATCGGCCAGCACCGCACCCCACGGATCGACGATCAGCGAGTGGCCGTAGCTTTCGCGCAGGCTCGTCTCGTCCTCGCCGCCATGCGGACCCCATTGGGCGGGCGCGAGGACGTAGCAGCCGGTTTCGATGGCCCGCGCCCGCAGCAGGGTGTGCCAATGCGCGCGGCCCGTGGGCGCGGTGAAGGCGCTCGGCACCGTCAGCACCTGCGCGCCCGCCTTGGCCAGCGCCCGGTACAGCGCGGGAAAGCGCAGATCGTAGCAGATGGTCAGGCCCAGCCGACCCCATTCCGCATCCGCCACCACCGCCCGCGCACCGGGACGGTAGGAGGCGGCCTCGCGGTAGCGCCCCTGTGCGCCCAGATCCGCCTCGAACATGTGGATCTTGTCGTAGCGGGCGGCGATGGCCCCGCTGGAATCGATCAGGAACGAGCGGTTCACCGCCCGCCCCTCCTCCCCTTCGGCCTTCAGGGCCAGCGAGCCGATCAGGATGCCGATGCCGCGTTCCGCCGCAATCGTGCGGAGCGCCGCGAGGCAGGGGTCGTCCGCCTCGGCGCATATCGCGGCGAACAGCGCCGCGCGCCCCGGGGCGATCAGGTTCGTGACCTCCGGCGTCGCGACGAACCGCGCGCCCGCCTCCGCCGCCTCGTGGACCAGCGCGCATACCCGCGCGCGGTTGCGCTCCGCATCGCCGGTGGCGTTGGTCTGCACGAGGGCAACGCGGGTCACGCTCAGGCCGCCAGCATCGCGTCGAGATTGCCCGCGCGGTCGAGGGCGTTCAGGTCGTCGAACCCGCCGATATGCACGCCGTCGATGAAGATCTGCGGCACCGTGCGCCCGCCCTCCGAGCGTTTGACCATCTCGTCGAACTTAGCGGAATCGGCGGCGACGGGGTATTCCTCGAACGCGGCACCCTTGCGCGACAGGACCCGCTTCGCCATCGTGCAGTACCCGCAGGTATCCTTGGTGTAGATTTCGACCTTCGCCATGACCATTCCCGTCAGTTGATGAACCGCGCCAGCGATAGCCTATTCCGGCACGGGAATAAAGAGCCGCGAACTAAAACGGAACATCATCGCCCTCGACCCGCAGCACCCGCGCGAACACCAGCACGTCGACCGATGCGGCCCCGCCGCTGCGCAGGATGCGCGCCGCCGCGTTCAGGGTCGCGCCGGTGGTCATCACGTCGTCCACCAGCACGATGCGCCGCCCCCTCACCCGCCCCGGCACCGGGCAGGCGAAGGCCCCGGCGACATTACGGCGGCGTTCGTCGAAGCTGCGCCCGCGCTGGCTGTCCGTGGCCCGGGTGCGGATCAGGATGCCCGCGCCGTGGTCGATGCCCTGCCACCGGGCGATGCGGCGCGACAGTTCCGCCGACTGGTTCAGGCGGCGCTTCACCCGGCGCGTCCAGTGCAGCGGGATCGGCACGACGAGATCGGCCTGCGCAAGGATATCGCCCCCCGCGCGGTGCATCCACCGGGCCATGGGGCGGGCTATATCGGAGCGGTCGCCATGCTTCAGCGACAGGATCAGCCGCCGCGAACTGCCCCCGTACAGCGTCGCCGTCCGCGCCCGCCCCCAGCCGAGGTGCAGCGGCGCGCATCCCTCGCACTGGCCGTCTCCCCCGAAGTCGTCCGGCATGGGATGGGCGCAGCGGCGGCATTGCGTGCCACCGGCGAGGTTCAGGTCGCGCCAGCATTCGGGACACAGGCCGTGGGGGTCGTCCACATCCGCCCCGCAGGCCATGCAGCAGGGCGGCCAGACCATCGCGGCGAGGGCGCGGCCCGCACTGCGACGAAAACGCCCTGCCCGTACGAAGATTTGCCCTGCGCTTTCCATTCCCACCGCCTATACCATGCCCCATGAGCGACACCCAGCCCCCTGTCGGCCCCTTCGACCGTACCACCGTGCGACGCCGCCGAAACCGCGCCGCCGCGACCCTCGCGGATGCCGATTTCCTGCTCGCCCCCGTGCGCGCGTCGCTGGAGGAGCGGCTGGAGGACGTGAACCGGCGCTTTGCCCGCATCGCCGTGATCGGCGCGGGCGACGGATCGGTCGCGCGCATGTTGCAGGCCCGCTATGCGCCCGACCTGTTGGTGCAGATCGATTCCGCCGAAGCCATGGCGCGGAGGGCGCGGGCCGCCTGCCCCGGTGCCGTCACGCTGGTCGGGGACGAGGAGTTCCTGCCCCTCGCGGAAGAGGCCTTCGACCTGATCGTCGCCCCCCTGACCCTGCACGCCGTCAACGACCTGCCCGGCACGCTGATCCAGATGCGCCGGGCGTTGAGGCCCGACGGCCTGCTGATCGCCGCGATGCTGGCCGGGGACACCCTCGCCCCCCTGCGCGATGCCTTCGCCCGGGCCGAGATCGAGACGGTGGACGGGGTCAGCCCCCACGTGTCGCCCATGGCGGACCTGCGCGATCTGGGCGGATTGTTGCAGCGCGCCGGGCTGGCGCTGCCGGTGGCGGACAAGGAGACGCTGACGGTGCGCTATGCCGTGCCGCTCCGCCTGCTGCACGACCTGCGCGCGATGGGCGAGAGCAATGCGCTGGCAGAGCGGCGGCGCGTCTTACTGCGCCGCGACACGATGCTGCGGGCGATGGAGATTCTCGGCGACGACCACGCCGATGCCGACGGAAAGACCCCGATCCGCTTCGATATCGCGTATCTGCACGGCTGGGCGCCCGCCCCCACCCAGCCGCAGCCCCTGCGCCCCGGATCGGCCAGGATGCGCCTCGCGGACGCGCTCGGCACCACCGAACACGCGGTCGACGACACGGATGACGACACCGGCGGCGACAATACGAACCATTGACGTGCTGCGCCGCACCACTAGCTGTGGGGGTACGAAAAAACGAGGAACGGCCCCCATGCTCGACGCGGCCCCTGCGACCGATGTGACGCTCGACCACCCCTGTCAGGGGCGTCTGACCCATTCCGGGCCGGACCATCCCCCCGTGGCCCCCGCGAAAGTCGGGATCATCATCGCCAATCTCGGCACCCCGGATGATCACAGCTACTGGCCGATGCGCCGCTATCTGAAGGAATTCCTCAGCGACCGCCGGGTCGTGGATGTGAACCGCGCGATCTGGTGGCCGCTGCTGAACGGCATCATCCTGACCAAACGCCCCTTCAGTTCCGGCGAGGCCTACCGCTCGATCTGGAACGAGGAGGCGGACGAATCGCCCCTGCTGACGATCACCAAGGCCCAGACCGAAAAGCTGCGCACCGCGCTGACGGATCTCTACGGCGATGCGATCGTGGTCGATTACTGCATGCGCTACGGCAATCCCTCGACCAAGGCGGTGATCGAGCGGATGAAGGCGCAGGGCTGCGAGCGCATCGTCTTCTTCCCCCTCTACCCCCAATACGCCGCCCCCACGACTGCGACGGCCAACGACCAGGCCTTCCGCGTGCTGATGGAAATGCGCTGGCAGCCCTATATCCGCACGGTTCCCGCCTATTACGAGCACCCGCTGTATATCGAGGCATTGGCCAAATCGCTGGAACGCCACATGGCCGAGCGCGAGGCCGAGGGGCGCCCGCCCCCCGATGTCGTCGTCACGTCCTACCACGGTGTGCCGAAACGATACCTTCTGTCCGGCGATCCGTACCATTGCCAGTGCCAGAAGACGACACGCCTGCTGCGCGAACGCCTCGGCTGGTCGAAGGAGTATCTCGAAGTCACCTTCCAGTCCCTGTTCGGGCGCGAGGAGTGGCTGAAGCCCTACACCGTCGAGCGCGTGGCCGAACTGGCCGAGGAAGGCAAGAAGGATCTCGTCATCCTCGCCCCCGGCTTCTCCGCCGATTGCGTCGAGACCCTCGAAGAGATCAACGAGGAAATCAAGGAAGCCTTCGAGGAAGCGGGCGGGGAAAGCTTCACCTATCTGCCCTGCCTGAACGATGACGATGCGCATATCGAGATGCTCGTCGATGTCATCCGCACCGAAAGCGCGGGTTGGCTGTAAGTCGTTCTGCCGCCCTGTCGTCTCAATTTTAACGATATTGCGGGTTTTACTTACACCGGCGAATTAACCACAAGAACCCGCGTATTTTGCGCGTCCTTTCTGTTTCGTCCCATTCTGGCGCGACTTTTGCTGTTCTCCTGAACCATGCGGTTCACAGGTTATTAGGAGCACGACGGCATGGTCATTTCCAATATCGGGAAAACAGCGGGAACCATACTCATGCGCAGAGCGGACAGATACGAGAAACTGGCTCTCAAGGCCCGGCAGAATCCGACCCTGGTACTTCTGGGCTACACGGTCGGCACGCTGTTCGTCTTTCTCGGCATCCTCGACGTGCTGTCCACGAACTGGGCGCTCTCGGTCGGGGCCTACGAGATCAACCGCTTCATGTGGAGCATCATGGAACTGACCGGCGATTACTGGATCGTTCCGAAACTGCTGTTCCAGTGCAGCGTGGCCGCGATGATCGTCTGGTCCCCGAACCGCGCCACCATCGGCATCATGACGATCATGTGCGCCTGGACGACCAGCGTGGTGACGAATAATTTCGTGATCGCCTACACGCTGTCCGCCGCCTGAACCGGGCGGGTGAGGCGGCGCGGCATGATCCACGACTGACCTGCACGGATGAAATGGGCGACGGCGGGTCTTGTGTCCTGCCGCGCATCGTTTATGCTTTGTCTCTGGCCACACCGGAGGCACCCGCCGCATGCTTCAGATCACCCGCCCCCGCACGGTTCGCACCGTCGTCGAACTGCGCGACATCGTGCGCGACTGGCGACGCGCCGGCGACCTCGTCGCGCTGACCCCCACCATGGGCGGCCTGCACGAGGGGCACCTGTCCCTCGTGCGCGCGGCGCGCAGGCGGGCGCGGCGCGTCATCGCGACGATCTTCGTCAACCCGACGCAGTTCGGCGCGGGCGAGGATTTCGATGCCTATCCGCAGGACGCCGTGCGCGATGCCGAACTGCTGGCGAGCGCGGGGTGCGACCTGATCTACGCGCCGGGCGTCGACGAGATGTACCCCGAGGGCTTCTCCTCCACCGTTTCCGTCGGTGCGACCACCACGGCGCTGTGCGGATCGCACCGCCCGGGGCATTTCGACGGGGTCACCACGGTCGTGTGCAAGCTGCTCAACCAGGCCCAGCCCGATTACGCGATCTTCGGCGAGAAGGACTGGCAGCAGCTCGTCACCATCCGCCGCATGGTGCGCGATCTGGACATGCCCGTGCGCATCTCCTCCAGCCCCACGGTGCGCGAGGCGGACGGCCTCGCCATGTCGTCGCGCAACCGCTATCTGACGCCGCAGCAGCGCCGGGTCGCCGCCAAGTTCAACAAGGCGCTCTTCGCCTCCGCCGATCACATCGCCCACGGCCTGCCCATCGACCGCGTGACCGATGCCTGCGGCAAGGCGCTGCTGTCGGCGGGCTTCGATTCGATCGACTATCTCGAAGCGCGCGATGCCTATACGCTGCAACCCGTGGAGGGTTTCCAGCCCGGCACCGAAATCCGCCTCTTCGCCGCCGCGCGTCTCGGAACGACACGCCTGATCGACAATGTTCCCGTCGAACGCACCGGGATGACGGAATAGACCCTTTCGGCATTTACTAGACCCGCCCGCGTTGCTAGACGTGCTGCGCGGATGGGGAGAGCGGCGGGACATGGACATGAAGCCTAATTCGGACATCAAGTTGCTGAGCGGCAACTCGAACCGGGACTTGGCGGAAGCCATTTCCTCGAAACTCTTTCGACCCCTGACCGATGCCCGGATCGAGAAATTCGCGGATTCGGAAGTCTGGGTCGAGATTCACGACAATATGCGCGGCGAGGATGTGTACATCATCCAGCCCACTTCCAGCCCGGCCAATGACAGCCTGATGGAATTGCTGATCATCATCGATGCGCTGAAACGCGCTTCGGCGGGGCGGATCACGGCGGTGACCCCCTATTTCGGCTATGCCCGGCAGGACCGCAAGCACCAGCCCCGCACCCCGATCACGGCCAAGCTCGTCGCCAACCTGATCACCACCGCCGGGGCCGACCGCCTGCTGACGGTCGATCTGCATGCGGGGCAGATACAGGGCTTCTTCGATATTCCCGTCGACAATCTCTACGCCGCCCCCGTGTTCGCCCATCACGCCAGGACGATGATGCCCGATGACGGGTCGCTGATGGTCGTGTCGCCGGATGTCGGCGGCCTCGTCCGGGCGCGCACCTTCGCGGCGATGATCAATGCCGACCTCGCCGTGATCGACAAGCGGCGCGAGAAGGCCGGGGTCGTTGCCGAGATGAACGTGCTGGGCGATGTCAGCGGGCGCACCTGCGTCCTCTACGACGATATCGTCGATTCCGCCGGCACCCTGTGCCGCGCGGCCGAAGCGCTGCTGGAGCGCGGCGCGGCGGAGGTGCATGCGATCTGTACCCACGGCGTCCTCTCGGACAAGGCCTACGACCGGGTCGACGCTTCGGCGCTCAAGAGCCTGGCCATCACCGATTCCATCGATCAGTCGCACCTGCCCAAGAACGGCAAGGTCGAGGTCATTCCCATCGGCCCGATGCTGGCGATCGCCATCGATTCCATCGCCCGGCACGATTCGGTTTCACGTCTGTTCAAAAAGGCCCCGACCTCCTGAAGCCACCGCGCCACTTTCCCGCTGCGCATCGACCACGACGCTTGCAAGATCGGGCATCCGTGGCTATAGATCGCGCTCCGTCGAACACCGTCATCCGGACCTGACCCATGAAAAAAGACCTGCATCCCGAATATCACGCGATCAACGTTCGCATGACCAATGGCGACGTCGTCCAGATGCGCTCGACCTGGGGTTCCGAGGGGGACGAGCTTGCGCTCGACGTCGACCCGACGACGCACCCCGCCTGGACGGGCGGCACCCAGCGCCTGCTGGATACCGGCGGTCGCGTCTCGCGGTTCAAGGAAAAATTCAAAGGCTTCGGATTCTAAGGCAGAAGGTTCGCATACGCGACCATGGCCCGGAAAAAGCCTCATATCATCGTTTTCGGTAACGAAAAGGGCGGCTCCGGCAAGTCCACGACGGCCATGCATGTCTTCGTCGCGCTGGCGCGCCGGGGCATGCGCGTCGGGGCCATCGACCTCGATCTGCGCCAGCAGAGCATGTTCCGCTATATCGACAACCGGCAGGGATGGTGCGAGCGCAAGGGCGTGAAACTCGTCCTGCCGCGCACGATCAGGATCGAGAGCAGCAACGATCCGGACCGCGAAATGTCGTGGCGGATCGAGGGCGAGCGATTCGACACCGCCATCGCCGATCTCAGCCGCGATTGCGATGCCATCCTGATTGACTGCCCCGGTGCCTATTCGAACCTGGCCCGGCTGGCGCACAGTTCCGCCGATACGCTGGTGACCCCGATTAATGACAGCTTCATCGATTTCGACCTGCTCGCGCGGGTCGATCCGTCGACGCTGACGATCAGCGGCCCGTCGATCTATTCCGAAATGGTCTGGGAAGCGCGCAAGTTGCGGGCGCAGGTCGGCATGGGCAGCCTCGACTGGGTCGTCGTGCGCAACCGCACCCCGCTCGAAGACACGCGCAACAAGCGCCGCGTGGGCGAGATGCTGCAGCAGCTATCCCGCAAGATCGGCTTTCGCGTCTCCCAAGGATTGAGCGAACGCCCGATCTTCCGCGAATTGTTTCTCTCGGGCCTGACGCTGCTGGACCTGCGCGAATCGGGCGCGAAGCTCGACATGTCGCATGTCGCCGCCCGCCAGGAAATGCGCGAGATGATCGCCACTTTGCAGATACCCTATCCCGAAGACTGATACCGGCGGCGGAGACGGCCACCCTCTTTGCCACCGGAAACAGCTTACCCGCTGATGCTGGACTTGACGGCAAAGCAGGCGATCCCGCGGCGGGAGAGGGAGCGGCAGGCATTCTCGGCCTGACCCTTGGCCAGACCGTGGAAGCGCGCGCGGTAGATGGGTCTGCCCCCGGCGTTCCGGCGGCTGACCACCGGCGCGGCGCGGGAAAGCTGGGGCGAGCGCATCGCCTTTGCCTTTTCGAGAATGTCCTCGGCCTGGCGCAAGTTGCGGTACGCGCCCACCTGGACGGCCCATTCCCCCATCGGCTCCGCCTCGTCCTGCGGCACGATCATCCGTTGCAGGGCAATCAGGCCGTTCGCCACGGCCCAGGGGTCGGTATTCGTGCGCATCGCCGTCAGGGCAACCGGGGCATTGGTCGGCAGCGCGGCGATCAGCGGTTCGACGGCGGAATCGGCGGTGGTATCGGACGATTCGGCCTCGGCCTCGGCAACCATCGCGTACCGGTCCGGCTTGGCGCGCGGCAGGGGCGTCGTGTCGAGCACGCCGTCGTAGCGGGCGACGACGATCCGCTCGGGCAGCTTCGCAAAGCCGTCATCGAGAATCTTCTTCATGTGCCGGTTGCGGCTCGCGCTGCTCTTACCGCCGAAGACGACGCCGATCAGACGCCGACCGTCCTGCTCGGCCGACGCGACGAGGTTGAACCCGGAGGCACGGGTGTAGCCGGTCTTGATCCCGTCCGCGCCGTCGTATTTCCCCAGCAGCTTGTTGGTCGCACGATAGTTCCGCCCGCCGTACTTGAAACGCTTGCGCGAGAACATCGAGTAGTGATCGGGAAAGTCCTCGAACAACCGACGCCCCAGGATCGACATGTCGCGCGCCGTCGAGAGCTGTCCCCGGGCGGTGAGGCCGTGCGGATTCTTGAACCGGGTATTGCGCATGCCGAGCTTTTTGGCGCGGGCCGTCATCAGCCTGGCGAAGCCTTCCTTGGACCCGCCGATCGCCTCGGCGATCACGGTGGCGGCATCGTTCGCGGATTTCGTGGCGCAGGATTGCAGCGCGTCGCGCATCGAAATCGTGCTGCCGCGCTTCAGCCCCAGCTTGGAGGCCGGCTCGTTCGCCGCGATACGCGATACCGTTAACTTCGAATCGAGCGAGAATTCCCCGCGTTCGATCGCCTCGAACGCCATGTACAGCGTCATCATCTTGGTCAGGGATGCCGGATAGAGGCGCTTGTCCGCATTCCGCTGGCGCAGGACCTGCCCCGTATCGACATCGATGACGATCGACGCATATTTGGAATTGGCGGCGGCATCGGTCACCCCCCCTGTCAGCGCGATACAAATCACACATAGCATCGCCAGCAGGCGCACCGTTCGCGACACCATAACCATCTTCACCCCTGCCTGCCCGCTCTGACCCGAAGTCCTCGTTGTTGTCCTTACCATATCACAGCTACCCCCGTGCAGGTAGATGTCGATTTCGCCGCAGTAAGGTTTTTGACGGGATCGAAAGGCGATCCTGTCGCGGGTCCCTTCACAGAACCCGATCGACGTCTATATTGCACGGTAATGGTAACCACGGAATTTATGCCCATGGATCGAACCGCGACACCGGACCACACCCTGAAGGCGATCGACCCCGATGTCGTTTCCCTCCGATCGATGGCGCAGGACGATGACCGCGACACTTCCGTCATTACCAGACCGGCGACGAAGACGAAGGCCAAGCGGCCCTCGATGTACAAGGTTCTCATCATCAACGATGACTTCACCCCGATGGAATTCGTGGTCCATGTCCTAGAGCGCGTGTTTCATCTCAACCACGAAAAGGCCTTCGAGATCATGCTGACCGTCCACCTGAAGGGCGCGGCGGTCGTGGGGGTCTTTACCTTCGAGGTGGCGGAGACCAAGGTTTCCGCCGTCATGGAGATGGCCCGGCGCAACGAGCACCCGTTGCAGTGCCGGATGGAGAAAGACTGAAGCCGCTCCCTGAACGGCTTTAAATTCGGAAGCATGGCGAAAACCGCGTGACGAAGCGCGATTGTCGTGTTGATACTTTGGAAAGGGCCGGCGGCGAAACATGGTTTCGACAGGTCCGGGAGGCCCCTTGGCCTCCTTATCACGACAAGAGGAGAGTGGCCGTGCCATCATTCACGAAATCACTCGAAGAAGCCCTCCACCGCGCGCTCGCGGGGGCCAACGATCGTCGTCACGAACTCGCAACGCTCGAGCATCTCCTCCTCGCGCTCGTGGACGAACCCGATGCCGCCCAGGTGATGCGCGCCTGCGGTGTCGATCTGGAGGAATTGCGAGGGGCGCTCACGGCCTATGTCGACGAGCAGCTGACCAATCTGGTGTCAGATGCCGAAGGGACCGAGGCGACCCCGACCACCGGCTTCCACCGCGTGATCCAGCGCGCGGCGGCGCATGTGCAGTCGTCGGGCCGGTCGGAAGTGACGGGCGCGAACATCCTCGTGGCGATCTTCCACGAGCGGGAGAGCTACGCCGTCTACTTTCTGCAAGAGCAGGACATGAGCCGCTACGACGCCAAGAACTTCATCGCCCACGGGGTGGCGAAGGACCCGGCGATGAACGAATCGCGCCCGGTCATGGGGTCCGACGGCGAGGATGCCGGGGCCGATGACGACGGCACGGTCGTGGGCGAAGGCGGCGGCAAGCCCGAGAGCGCGCTCGACAAGTACTGCGTGAACCTGAACGAGAAGGCCGAGGAAGGCGATGTCGATCCCCTGATCGGGCGCTCGCACGAGGTGGACCGCTGCATCCAGGTGCTGTGCCGCCGGCGCAAGAACAACCCGCTGCTGGTGGGCGACCCCGGCGTCGGCAAGACCGCCATCGCCGAAGGTCTGGCGCGCAAGATCACCGAGGGCGAGACGCCCGAGGTGCTGCTCGGCGCGACGATCTTCTCGCTCGACATGGGCGCGCTGCTGGCCGGAACCCGCTATCGCGGCGATTTCGAGGAGCGGCTGAAGGCCGTCATGAACGAGCTGGAGGATCACGAGGACGCGATTCTCTTCATCGACGAGATCCATACCGTCATCGGCGCGGGCGCGACCTCCGGCGGGGCGATGGATGCGTCGAACCTGCTGAAACCGGCGCTGCAATCGGGCAAGCTGCGCTGCATGGGGTCCACGACCTACAAGGAATACCGTCAGCATTTCGAGAAGGACCGCGCGCTCTCGCGGCGCTTCCAGAAGATCGACGTGACTGAGCCGTCGGTCGAGGACGCGATCAAGATCCTCAAGGGCATCAAGCCCTATTTCGAGGAGCATCACGGCGTGAAATATACCGCCGATGCGATCAAGTCGGCGGTGGAACTCTCGGCGCGCTACATCCATGACCGCAAGCTGCCGGACAAGGCGATCGACGTGATCGACGAGGTGGGCGCGGCCCAGATGCTGGTGCCCGAATCCAAGCGTCGCAAGACGATGACCGCCAAGGAGATCGAGGCCGTCGTCGCCAAGATCGCGCGTATCCCGGCCAAGTCCGTCTCGCGCGACGACCAGGAAGTGCTGCGCGATCTGGAAACGTCGCTCAAGCGCGTGGTCTTCGGTCAGGATGCGGCGATCGAGGCGCTGACCGGGGCGATCAAGCTGGCGCGGGCGGGCCTGCGCGAGCCGGAAAAACCCATCGGGTGCTACGTCTTCACCGGTCCCACGGGCGTCGGCAAGACGGAGGTGGCGAATCAGCTCTCGCAGACCCTCGGCGTCGAGATGCTGCGCTTCGACATGTCGGAATACATGGAGAAGCACTCGGTCAGTCGCCTGATCGGCGCCCCTCCCGGCTATGTCGGGTTCGACCAGGGCGGGTTGCTGACCGATGGCGTCGACCAGCATCCGCATTGCGTATTGTTGCTCGACGAGATCGAGAAGGCGCATCCGGATGTCTTCAACATCCTGTTGCAGGTGATGGATCACGGCAAGCTGACCGACCACAGCGGCAAGACGACCGATTTCCGCAATGTCATCCTCATCATGACGTCGAATGCCGGGGCGGCGGACGCCTCCCGCGCGCCCATCGGCTTCGGCCGGGACCGGCGCGAGGGCGAGGATCAGGAGGCGGTCGAGAAGCTGTTCACGCCGGAATTCCGCAACCGGCTCGACGCGACCATCGCGTTTGCCCCCCTCGGGCCGGAAGTCGTGGTCAAGGTAGTCGAGAAGTTCGTGCTGCAACTGGAGGGTCAGCTTTCGGACCGCAATGTCAGCTTCGAGCTGACCTCGGCGGCGGCGGACTGGCTGGCGAAGAAGGGCTACGACGAGAAGATGGGCGCGCGGCCCCTGTCGCGCGTGATCCAGCAGCATATCAAGAAGCCGCTCGCCGAGGAACTGCTGTTCGGCAAGCTGGCCAAGGGGGGTGTCGTGCGCGTCGGGATCAAGAAGGGCAAGCTGCACCTCGACATCCTGCCCCCCGACCCCCCGCGCATCGGCGGCAAGAAAACGCCGCTGTTGACCGCCGGTTAACCCTGCCTCTCGACAAGGGAGGGGACCCTGTGTCGAGTCGAGTGGAGAACATGCGATGAAGACGACGATTCCGGCGGCTGCGTTCTGCGTGGCCGCCTTTTCTTCCTTGGCAAGCGCCCCCGCCACGGCCATCGAACTGGGGATGCCGATCGATTGCGTGCTGGGCGAGACCTGCATGATCCAGAACTATGTCGATGCCGAACCCGGCGTAGGCGCGAAGGATTTCGAGTGCGGGCCGCTTGCCTACGACAACCATCAGGGAACCGATTTCCGCCTGCGCAACCGGGCCGAGATCGCCAAGGGGTACGACGCCCTCGCGGCCGCGCCGGGCAGGGTGGTCAGCGTCATCAACGACCAGCCGGACCACGGCTTCGCCGAGGCGCAGGACGATCCGTTCGGCTGCGGCAATGCGGTGATGATCGACCACGGCGCGGGCTGGGTTTCGCAGTATTGCCACCTTGCGCGGGGCAGCGTGCCGGTCGCGCCCGGCCAGTCGGTGCCTGCGGGCGCGCCGCTCGGCACCATCGGTTCCTCCGGCGGCACCGATTTTCCGCATCTGCATTACGCGATCCGGCGATACGGCGCGGTGATCAATCCGTTCACGGGGGTCAGCCCCACGGGCTGCGATGCGCCCAAGAGTACTCCGCTCTGGCGCGCCGATCTGGGCCTCGCCTACAGCCCCAGTGCGCTGGTGGGGCGGGGGGTCAGCGGCGTATTTCCGTCCCTCGACCTCGTGAAGCAGGACCACGCGCGGCTGACCGCCCCGGCGGGGGAGCGCGCGCCGGTCTATGTCTGGCTGCACATGCTGGGCGTCAGGAAAGGCGATTCGGCGCGACTGATGGTTTTCGGCCCCGACGGACGTCCCTTTGCCAGCGAATTGTTCGCTGTGACCGAGGACAAGACCGTATATCTGGCCAATATCGGCGTCACCCCCTCCGACATGGACCTGACACAGTGGCCGCCGGGCGAATACCGCGCCCGGATCAGCTTCTTCGCCGATGGCGAGCAGGCCCTGCGCGAGGATATCCCCTTCGCCCTGCCGGTGCCGTCACCCGAAGACGTAGGTATAGGCCGCGATGGCTAGACCCATGATAGTAATGGCAAATGTCAGGATCAGGGACAGGCGCATCAACCGCAGCGAGATCAGCAGGAAGCAGGTCGCCCCGACCACCTGCGCCGCCCTCGCCAGCGGCCCCGTGGCCATGTCGGATGCGAAGGCGAGCAACTCGCCGCCCTCCATCACCCGCTGAATCTCCGCCGGAAGCCGCCACCCGAGATACGCCGCCGCGACGAGTGCGACCATGCCGAAGGTGAGGATCAGCAATCCCCGGTCGGGCCGCTCGAAGAAGGACAGCGGTTGCAGGTTGTCGTCGAGTTCGCTCGCCAGCGCTCGCATGTCGAAAATACGAAACGAGTGAACCAGCACAGTAATGAAGATGCATAGCGCGAGATATCCCGCCAATGCGACGTTGGTATCGAATTCTATCGGCACGCTGCCCCCACAGTCCGTTAAGAACTGTTTCATTATAGATCATGTTTGCAGCAGGGAATAGATTTTTGCGTAAATAAAACGCCCCGACAAGACTACAACGTACGGGATTTTTTCACGACCCGGTTGATCAGTTTCTTGGCCGTACTTAGCGTGGCCATCGGATCGACGAGGGCATCGCGGTCCAGCGGACAATCCGTCAGGGTGGCCAGACGGTCGAGCAAGGCCCCGCCCTGCCCGCCTCCCTCCCGCGCCGCGCGTTTCACGAGGGCCTGCGCATCGCCCAGCGGCATATGCGCGGCGAGGGCGAAGGCGGCGGCTTCGGCGAGGGTGTCGTCGCCCAGTATCGACCGCATTCGCGCCGCATCGGGGGCGAGGCTTCGCGCAAGGCCGGTCGCGTGGGACAGCGCCGCCCCGGTCGCGGCGACCATCTGCGGCAGGACCATCCATTCGAGCGCCCAGGCGGTGCAATCCCGTTCCTCCGCATGCAGCATCGCCTGATGGGCCACGCCCACCTGCCCCGCATTGTGGCGCGCGATGGCGACGAGGGCCTCCGCCGCGACGGGATTGGACTTCTGCGGCATGGTGGAGGAACCGCCCCCCTCCCCGGCCCGCACTTCGCCGCTTTCGGAGCGGCCCGTCAGGATCAGATCCCCCGCCATCTTGCCCAGCGACCCGGTGACGAGCGCGAGCCAGTGCGCCAGATCGACCAGGGTATCGCGCTCCGCATGCCAGGGTTTGAGGGGTGCGGCAAGGTCCAGTTCGGCGGCCAGCCCCTCCATCACGGCGATCCCCTCGCCCCCGAACACCCCCAGCGTGCCGGAAGCCCCGCCCATCTGCACGGCCAGCAGGCGCGGACGCATCTCGCCCAGCCGTTCCCGACAGCGCAGCAGCGGCGCGAGCCATCCGGCGATGCGCAGCCCCAGGGTCGTCGGGGTCGCGACCTGCGAGCGGGTGCGCGCGGCCATCGGCACGGTCGCGTAACGCTCGGCCTCGTCGGCCAGGGCGGCGATCAGGGTGTCGAGGCGCGTCTCGATGATCGTCAGCGCCCCGCGCAGGCGCAGCACCAGCGCGGTATCGAGGATATCCTGCGTCGTCGCGCCCCAATGGACCCGGTCGCCATGCGGCGCGCCGACCTCGGCGCGCAGGGCCTTGACCAGCGGCGGCACGATCACGCCGCTGGCGCGGGTGCCTTCCGCCAATATCGCGGGATCGGGGGTATAGGTCGCGAGCGCCCCGGCAATCGCCCCGGCGGCTTCGGCGGGGATGATGCCCAGCCGCGCCTGCACCTGCGCCAGCGCGATCTCGACATCGATCATCGCCCGCAGTTCCGCATCGATACCGAACAGCGCGCCGACCTCCGCATCGCCGAAGAGGCCGCCCATCAGCGGATGGTCGAACAGGCCGACGGTCATGCCGGTTCCCCCGGGTCGAGCGTATGCGCCAGGGCCAGCCCGGTCTTGAAGCCGCCCGTCGCGACGGAGACCCCCGCCAGCGTCGGATGCGGCCCGACGAGCAGCCCGCGATCCGCCGCCCGGGGCCGCGCCGCCGCCCAGCGTTCGACCACCGATGCGCCGGACAAGGCCGGGCAGAGAGCCTCGGCGCGCGCGATCTTTTCGTCCAGCAGGGAATCCACGGTCTCGGCGTGGTCGAAATGACGCTCCGACGTGGCCCCGACCGAAACCCTACGCTCCCCGCGCGGCACGACATAGGTGCCATCGTGGAAGATGATGGGGCGCTCGCCGAAGGGTTCGGTCGTTTCCAGCACCGCCGCCTGCCCCTTCTCGCCCCGCCCCGCCGGCTCGCCCTTTTCCGTCGGCGGCAGATGCGCGAAGGCGGCGGCCCCGGTGGCCAGCACGATGCGGCGCGCGGCGATGCGCTCGCCGGAAGCGAACACCGCCGCGCCCTCATCCAGCCGCGTCAGGGTCAGACCGGTGCGAATCGCCCCTTCCAGCGACGCGGCGAGGGCCTCCAGATACGCCCGCGCCTCGATCCGCGCACTCAGGCCGCACAGCATCGCCCCGAACGGCGCGGCACCGGGGGCGAGCCAGTCCGGGTCCGGACGCTCGATGTATCGCAGGGTGGCCTCGCCCCGCCAGTTCCGCTCCGCATCGACGATTCGCGTATGCCAGATGCCGCGCTGGTTCTCCGTCGTCAGCGGGATCAGGCGGCCGCAGCGGCGGTATCCGGTGGCGACTCCCGTTTCGTCCTCCAACGCGGCCAGATACGCGGGCAGCGAGGTCAGTGCGCGGAACTGCGCTTCTTTCTTCGGGTTCCAGTTGTCGGGCGCATGGGGCGCGAGTACGCCCAGCGGCGTCGCGCTGGCCCCGGCTCCGACCGCGCGCGCCTCCGCCACGACCACGCCATGGCCCGCATCGCGCAGCTTTCGCGCGAGGGTCAGACCGAATATACCGGCCCCGATGACGAGCACATCCTCCATGCCGCAGGTTCGACCATGACCGCCCCCGAGACACAAGACCTGAGATGGGAAAACGGCGTTCCCGTCTCCGGGCGCTTCGACGATCCGTATTATTCGCGCGAAGACGGGCTGGCGGAGACGCGGCACGTCTTTCTGGACGGATGCCGCATCCGCGAGCGTCTGCACCCGGGGGTGTTCAGGATCGCGGAGCTGGGATTCGGGACGGGTCTCAACTTCTGTGCGACCCTGGCCCTGTGGCGGGCGCATGCGCCGCCGGGGTCGCGACTCGATTATACGTCCTTCGAGTTGTATCCGATGCAGGCCGCCGATCTGGACCGCGCCCTCGCCGTCTGGCCCGAACTGGATGCGCAGCGCGCGGCGCTGGTGGCGGCGTGGGATCCGCGCGGGGGGACGGTCGAGATCGACGCGGCGCGACTCACCCTCGTCACCGGCGATGCGCGCGAGACGGTTGCGGGGTGGGCCGGGCGCGCGGATGCGTGGTATCTCGACGGATTCGCCCCGTCGCGCAATCCGGAGATGTGGGAACCGGAATTGCTCGCGGCAGTCGCCCACACCTGCGCCTCCGGGGCCATCGCCGCGACCTACAGCGTAGCGGGGGCGGTGCGCCGGGGTCTCGAATCGGCGGGCTTTTCGCTCGAACGCCTGCCGGGATACGGGCGAAAGCGCGAAATGCTGCGGGCGATCAGAACGATTCCAGATCCAGCGTGACCTGCGACCCGTCGATCATCTGCTTGCCGCTGTTCTCGAAATTCACCGTGATCCGGTCGCCGATGACCGACTGGACCTGTCCGATCCCCCATTCCGGAAATCGGGGGTGACGAACCAGGACGCCTACTGTTAACATTTCGTTCATCATTATCTCGTTCTCTTGGGTTCGTTTCGAAACGCGCGTTTGGATGGAAGATGACCGACCTGACTTTTGCATCCTTGCTGAGTTCCCGCATATGCCATGATCTGATCAGCCCGGTGGGTGCGATCAACAATGGGCTGGAAATCCTCGCCGACGAGTCAGACGAGGAAATGACCGAACAGGCGATGGCTCTGATACGCGCCAGCGCGGCCTCGGCCTCGGCAAAGCTGCAATTCATGCGCCGGTGCTTCGGCATGGCGGGCAATGTGGCCGAGATGGTATCGCTGGAGGAGGCGAAGACCCTGTCCCAGGGACTGGTCGGCACCGGCACGACCCGGCTCGACTGGCAGGTCGGCGCGCCCAGCCTCGACAAGACCGTGGTGAAGCTGCTGCTGAACATGATCCTCATCGGCTCCGAAGCCCTGCCCCGGGGCGGGGTGCTGCGGGTCGGGGTGCAGAAGGCGGGCGCGACGAACCTGATGATCTCCGCCGAGGGGCCGAAAGCGCGCCTGCCGGACCAGAGCGTGAAGATCCTGCGCGACGGGGCCGAACTGGAGAATGTCGAGCCGCGCGAGGCGAACATCTTCTTCGCCCATCAACTGGCCAAGGGTCTGGGATCGTCGCTGCATGTCTCTGTCGGCGATGAAGTGATCGAGATCGCCGCGACGATCTGATCCGTCACGCCGTCAGCACCCGCGCCGCCAAGGGATCGGCCAGATACGCGAATCGCCCGGCGGCGAGGGTGCCGGTGATGCGGCCTGTCGCCTCGTCGAGAATAACGAGATCGGCCCGCTGGCCCGGCGTGAGGGTGCCGCGATCCGCCAGCCCCATGACTCGCGCGGGCGATGCGGAAATCAGCGCCCAGGCTTGCGCGAGGGGAACCCCCGTCCCCTTCAGCGCGAATGCGGCGTGGTGCAGGGACGGGTAGTGGTAGTCCGACGCCAGCGCATCGCACAGACCCTCCGCCACCATGTCGCGCGCCGAGACCCCTTTGCCATGCGAGCCGCCCCGCACCGCATTGGGCGCACCGAGGACGATGGCATCCCCCGCCTCCCGCGCGGCCCGGGCCGTCGCGCGCGTGGTCGGGAATTCGGCGATGCGCGCCCCCAGCGCGCGGTTGCGGGCGCGGGTCCGGGGGTCGGGGTCGTCGTGGCTGCCGATATGCAGGGCGGGCAGGTCGCGCAGCATCGCCGCGATCCTCTCCCCCGCCCCGGGCAGGTCCGCATGCAGCCGCTGCATCACCGCCAGATGCTCCGCCGAAGAGCGCCGCGCGCGCATGGCCTGGCCGTCGAGGCGCGGGGGGCGCTTGCCCTTGGCGAGGGCCGCGTGGGGCAGGTGGTCGTTCAGGACGAGGCTGCCGATACCGTATCGCCGGATCAGCGCCCCGACGGCATCGCACTCGTCATGGCACGCGATATCGAAGCGCAGTTGCAGGCGCAGGTCGAGCAGGCCGGTATGGTTGGCCAGCGCCGCGCACAGCGCCTGCGCGAAGTCCGGCCCGCGCATGCCACCCTCCCAGCTCCAGAACTGGGGCAGGTACGCCGTGGTGATGCCGTTGGCGGCCAGTTCCCCCTCCAGCGCACGCAGCCCGTCGCCGAGCGAGCGCAGCGCCCCCCGGCGCGGGGCCAGATGCCGCTCGAACGCATCGCCGTGCAGGTCGACGATGCCGGGCAGGACGAGGAAACCGGTGCAGTCGACGACGCGCCCCGCATCCCCCTGCACGATCCGCCCCCCGGAGATGGCCAGGCGGTCAGGGTCGCCGGGCGCGACGACTCGCGCCCCGGCGAGGGTCATCGCCGTACTCATGCGAGCGGCCAATATGTGACAGTCAGGTCAAGGAGCATTCTGTTTGTCGATACGGAAAGGACACGGGATCGGAAACACATGGAACACATGATTCAGGTACGGGATATCGCCCGCTCGACCGCGAAGGCATAGCCCAGCACCGCCTCGTCCTCCCCCGCATTGCCGGAGAGCAGAATACTGGTCGGCATCCCGTTCGAATCCGTTCCCGTGGGCATCGCGACGCCGGGGGTGTCGAGGAAATTGCCCATCAGCGTATTGCGCAGGCCCCGCAGGTTGACCTTGTGGAACAGGTCGTCATCCGCCTCCAGCGGGGCGATTTCCGGCGCGGTGTTCGGCGTGGTCGGCATCAGCATCGACCGCCCGTCCAGCAATGCCGCCAACTCCCCTTTCAGCCGCGCCCGGGCCTGCTGGATCGTCAGCAGGCTGTGCGCGGTCATCGTCTTGCCGGGCATCATGCGGGCCACGACGCGGCGGTCGATGCGCGCGGCTTCCGGCCCGTCGAGCCACGCGCGATAGGTCGCATACGCCTCCGCCGAGGACAGCCCGCCATGCTCGCCCGTCAGCGCGACGATCTCGTCGAAGACCCCGCAGGGGCCGCGTTCGATGGTCGCCCCGGCCCGCGCCAGCGCATCGAGCGCCGCCTCGAAATTCGCCGCGACCGCATCGTCCAGATCCTCCATCACGCAGGTTTCCGGCACGAAGGCCCGCAATTCCCCGGCATCGCGCCGCACCACGGGCGAGGTCGCCGCCCCCCGCAACGCCATGTCCAGCAGCACGCAATCCTCCACCGACCGCGCCAGCGGCCCGATGGTGTCGAGCGTCACCGAAAGGGGCGCGACCCCGCGCTTGTCGATCCGCCCCTCGCTGGACTTGTACCCCGTCAGCCCGTTGAACGCGCTCGGCACCCGCACCGATCCGCCCGTATCCGACCCGATGGCGCACGGCACGATTCCCGCCGCCACCGCGACCGCCGCTGCCGACCGCCGCCGTCCGTGGTGGCGGTTGGTGCCCCTGCCGCCTCCACCGCCCCGGCGTCGACGCCCCCAACGCTGGCGGCGGCCTCCTCTTCCCGCCCGACGAGCGCACCCACACTGGGCATCCTCCTCTGCCTCGTTGCCGCTTTTTCCTCACCCCCTCCGCCGCCGCGCTGCCCACCGCCCCCCAGCATGCGCACGCGGGCGGCAGACGCGGCCGTCCCCCCCCCC
>ENA-ORXC01000461-ORXC01000461.1-marine-metagenome-genome-assembly--contig:-NODE-461-length-29231-cov-7.185120_pt1 | contig 29231 bp, 27 predicted proteins | sample MGYA00237865_ERZ511478 | MGnify/ENA metagenome assembly ERZ511478
ACAGAGTTGACAGTTAAAGAATTTGAGAACTTTGTACAAAATCCATCTTTAGAAAGTCATTATTTTCAGGTAAAAGAAAATATTGCTACTCGTGAAACAGATGGTTTTCAGGTTGTATTATTAGGTATAAAAGATGAAAGTAATAAGGTCATTGCAGCAAGTCTATTTTCTAAAATTCCAACAATGGGTAGTTACGTTTATTATTCAAACCGCGGCCCTGTTATGGATTATTCTGACTTAGGACTAGTTGACTTTTATTTGAGAGAGTTAGAAAAATACTTACAACAACATCAATGTTTATATGTCAAAATGGATCCATATTGGATTTATCAAATTTATGATAAAGATATTAAACCTCTAGATAATCATGAAAAAAATGATGCACTCGTTAATTTATTTAAATCACATGGCTATGAGCATCATGGATTTACAACAACATATGATAATTTCAGTCAAGTAAGATGGATGGGTGTATTAAATTTAGAAGGAAAAACACCAGCATCATTGAAAAAAGAATTTGATAGTCAACGTAAAAGAAATATTAATAAAGCGATAAACTACGGAGTTAAAGTAAGATTTTTAAGTAGGGACGAATTTGATATCTTCTTAGAACTTTATCGTGAAACTGAAGAAAGAACTGGTTTTGCTTCTAAAACGGATCAATACTTTTATAATTTTATAGACCATTATGGAGATAAAGTATTAGTTCCTTTAGCATATATTGATTTAGATGAATATATTGAATCATTACAGCATTCACTAAATGATAAAGAAAGTCGCCGCGATCAAATGATGGCTAACGAAAATAAAAGTGATAAGCAACTTAAGAAAATTAGTGAGTTAGACAAACAAATTGAGCATGACAAAAAAGAAATGCTTCAAGCGAGTGAAATTCGTCAAACTGATGGTTCAATATTGAATCTTGCTTCAGGTGTATACTTTGCTAATGCTTATGAAGTTAACTATTTCTCAGGTGGTTCATCAGAAAAATTCAATCAATACATGGGTCCATACATGATGCATTGGTTCATGATTAATTATTGCTTCGATAATGGCTATGATCGTTACAATTTTTATGGCTTATCTGGTGATTTTACTGAAAATAGTGAGGACTACGGTGTTTATCGCTTTAAACGAGGCTTTAATGTTCAAATTGAAGAGTTAATAGGAGATTTTTATAAGCCAATTAACAAAGTGAAATATTGGTTATTCACTACATTAGATCGTATTCGTAGAAAAGTAAAAAAGTAAGTTAAATAGAATAATTCATTGTATTTAAGAGGTTGGGACCAGAGTCTCAATCTCTTTTTTTATTTATCTACTTTATTCAAAAGTTAAAATCTACAAATAAATATTATAAAAATTCTAATTTTTATAATCATATTGCACCCTACTAAAATAATCATAGCATAATAGAATCGCTTAACAACAATAGTTATAGCGAAATTTTTAATAAATTATTTATAAGTGGAATATATCTAAAATTAGCAAAAATAAAACAAACTACGTACATGAATGTTTAAAACTATTATTTAAGTTGAAAATGTGTATAAATAGATTAGTGTTAATAATCGTGTACCGAAGTTTAGAGTTATATGATTTTATATGTTAAATTTCATTAATAATATATGTGTAAAAAGAATTCATATAGATGATTAATTGTTAATATCAATAGATATGTCAGTCATGCGATATGACATAACCTGAAGTTGTAGCATTTATTGGTATCTCACATAATAGTCTTAGTTTCTGTGAGATTATAACAGTTAGCATTTAATAGAAATTATTTGATGGTCTGTATCAAAGTAATAATTTATCTTATATTGAGATTAACAAGCTAATGGATATTATTAACTATAGACTTATAAAAATCAATACAGGATAAATTAAGGTTTAATAGTTATAAGTCATACAAAAACAAAACTACTTAAAAATATAACGAATTGTAAAATATAAAATACGGTAGTGAAATTTAGAATTTAAGAATAATCCAAGGAGACTAAGTTGTTTTTTAATTTTAGTTTACATAATATATATTATAGGAAGTTATAGATATTCGATACAGGGGACCCTATTTTCAGTTTATTACAAATGAATTTCGTTTTTTAACGCTAACTTACACTATGCTATAATAAGTTCATCATTTATTGGTGGCAATGGCTCAATTATTTCTCAAAATGGTCGTATTGAAGTTATTAAATCAATCCCACTCGATGATTTGCAATTAATTAAAGATATTGTAAATGCATACCAACTAAAATACATATTTGATGGTAAATACAACTATTCAACGAACTTAGATACTACAAATGAATTATTTCAACGAATTGACCCTAATAATACTGCAAAGGCTTTAGATATGAATGACATTTCTCAACCAATTAAAGCCATTATATTAGAAATTCGTAAAGATGATTTTGAAGAAATTGCTACGATTTTAGCTGAAAAATCTAAATCAGTTGAACTTATACATCATCTTAATGAACGATATATTGATATTACAGCTCAAGGCATTGATAAACATACTACTATCCAAAAACTCATTGGTAATACCACTGAATATATAGCTTTTGGTAACGATCATAACGATATTCAAATGCTAGAACATGCTACACAAGGCTACTTTGTCACAAATGAACATATGGACCATACAACATTCATCAATAATACTAATATTACATTAATTGAAAATACTAATGAAGCCGTATGTGAAGTAATAGATAAATGGTTTTAAAATAAGTAAAATTTCTATTGATAATGATTCTCATTTTCAATTATAATATTGATAAGGAGGATTATTATGAAAAATACATGTAAATTATTATTTATTTTAATGATAGGATTAATTTTAGTAGCTTGTAGTCAAGGTTCTCATAAATCAAAGGAACAAAATAAAGACACAGTTACTATAAAGAATACATATGAATTTAAAGATAAAAACAATACCCACTCTAAAGGAGATAAGAAAACTGAGACAGTCAAGGTACCTATAAATGCTGAAAATGTCGCAGTTATGGACTACGGTGCTTTAGATATTATGCAACAAATGGGTCTTCAAAGTCATATTAAAGCAATTGCTAAAGGTCAAGGTAATAGCTTTTTACCCCACTCTTTATCTGAATTTAAAGATAAAAAATACATTAATTTAGGAAATCCTGGGCGCCCTAATTATGATAACTTAGCTAAAGCAAAACCAGACTTAATACTTGCTTCTTTCAGACAAGCACATACGAAAACTGTTGATGAAATGAAGAAGGCTGCACCTAATGCTAAAATTTTATTTGTAAGCCCAGATAACGATAACTACATTTCTTCAATTGAAAATACGACAAATCAACTTGGTAAAATATTTGATAAAAAGCAAAAAGCCAAATCTTTAAATAAACAATTGAAAGATAAAGTTAAAGAAACACAACGTGTAATTACTAAAGACAAAGTATTATTATTGTTGGTTGATGATAAAGGTATGAAAGCATTTGCTAATACTGGTCGTTTTGGTGGCTTTTTAAATAAAGATCTAGGTATTCAACATGCTGATGACAATATGAAAGCAAATTCAGCGGGAAATCAAGTGAGTTATGAATACTTAAATAAAATTAATCCTGATAAAATATTCGTAATTAACCGTACTAAAGATGGTAATGACAAAACTATACCTAAAGAATTAAATAATAAAGTCATTAAGAATGTTAAAGCAATTAAAAATGATGAAGTATATCAATTTGAATCAAATGCATGGTACTTTGGTGAAGGTGGACATCAACTTACAATTGATCAACTTGACCATATACAAGATGCCTTTAAAAATAAAAAGTAACATTCAATAAAACAATAAAAAAGTGAGTGAGGTTGGCAATGTAATGCCTTCCCCACTCACTTTTTAACTTATTTATTCAAATGCTTGAACAAGTTGTTTAGTATAAGGATGTCGGTCCTCATTAAATAACAATCCAGTTTCAAAATCATCAACAATTTCGCCATTTTGTAATACAATCATACGTTGACACATCCGCTGAATGACAGACAAGTCATGTGAAATCATAATTAAAGTTTGTATATGTTTTTGATAATTTTCCTTTAAAATATCTAACATGTGTTGTTCTGCGATTACATCTAAACTGGATGTAATTTCATCGCAAATTAATATTTGTGGTTTTGCGAGTAACGTACGCATCAAGTTAAAACGTTGTAGCTGACCACCACTTAATTCATTTGGATATTTTGTTAGTAAAGATAACGGTAAATTAAATGATTGTGTTGTATCGTTGATGATTTTATCAATATCATTATCATTATACTTTTTATAGTAGATCAAAGGTTCAGACAATGACTGTTGGATAGTCATATATGGATTAAAACTTTCTGAAGCATGTTGAAATACAGGTATTATGTCTTGAGTATCTGACTTAATAAATCCCTCTGATGGGCTGTGTTCATTCATTAATAATGAGGCAAGTGTACTCTTCCCTGACCCACTTTCCCCAACAATACCAACGATTTCATTATCTTGTATTGTTAAATTAATATGTTTCAACACAGGTAGATTTTTATGGTAATTGAAAGAAACATTGTCTAATTTAATCATGTTCATCCCTCTTTAAATGACTTCTAGAATGTAATAATTGTTGAGAATAAGGATTGATATGGTGACTTTGAAAATAGTTAAGGTCGCCATAATCTATGATTTGTCCAAATTTCATAACATTAATGTAATCTGCATATTTTAAAACATGACTCATGTTATGAGTAACGATTAAAAGCGTTTGATGATGATCTTTAACAATATGTTGTAATAAATCCATAATTTGTTGTCCATTTACGACGTCCAAAGAAGCAACAGGTTCATCAGCAATAATGAGTTTTGGGTCAAGCATAAGTACGCTAGCGATATATACACGTTCTAACTGCCCTCCTGATAATTGAAAGCTATAACGTTGTAATATAAATTCACCTTCTAAGTTCACCCATCCTAATGCTTTATTTACTTTAGAAATAGCCTCTTGTTTTGTCACATCGTAATGAGTGCGATAAATAGCAACAAGTTGTTTGCCTAGTTTAGAGTGGTCATTGAAACTTTGTGTATAATTTTGAGAAATATACCCGATATCTTTACCTAATTGGTATTGAATAGTGCCATGAGAGTGATCATTAAAATGAAAATGATCACAATTAACTCGAAAATGCGACGGTAGTTGATTTAATATAAAACGCATCAATAGCGTTTTTCCTGCCCCACTTTCACCAATGATGGCATTTACTTGTTTATCATATATAGTAAAATCGACATTTGTTATTAGTTGGTTTCTATGTTCGTCTTCAATTGAGAGATTTTTAATGTCTATAGTATTCAATTATCGATTTCCCCTTTCTAATAAACGATCACGTAAAGCATCACCGGTTAAATTAAATATTAAGATTGTAATAGCAATAGTCGTTGCAGGTGCAATCATCATAATAGGATGAGAAGTTATAAAATCACGTCCTGCTTGCAACATCGCGCCCCATTCTGGTGAAGGTGGTTGAGCACCAAGACCTAAAAATGATAACGAACTAATATATAAAATAATTTTCCCAAAGTCTACAATGACTAATACTAATATTGATGGTAATACTTTAGGCAATAAATGTTTAAAAAGAATCTTCGATGTAGGTACTTTGAAAAGTTGTGCCATACGTATATAAGATTGATGCATCTCGCTGTTAACTATTCCTCTTGTGACTCTTGTATAATTCATCCATTTTATAACTGTAATAGCTATAACTAAATTCCAAATACTTGGATGAAAGAAACTTGCTAAAGCAATCATAATAACAAATTCTGGAATACTTAATCCGATATCGATTGCACGCATAATAATATTGTCTGTCCAACCTTTTTTATAACCTGCTAATAAACCAAGTGGAACGCCAATAATGACTGTAATGATAAGTGTTAATACTGTTACCAACAAAGTTGAACGTGCACCAACAACTAAACGTGTAAATAAATCTCTTCCGTAATCATCAGTTCCTAAAAAGTGTTTTCCACTCATTGGCTCAAATGTTTGAGATAAATTAACTTTTATAGCAGTTTCATCATTTACAAAAAATTGCATCAGAATAATGATTAAAATATAAATGAAAAATACATAAAATATCCAGTTTTTCTTGTTGAATTTAATTTTCATGAGGTGTCGCCTCCTTTTGTTCATATCCTTGAGACGATTTCTTTGTATTACGGTGTGAAGCCAAACGTTGTTTTGGGTCTAACATTACACTTAATAAATCAGCTAAGGTATTAATAATAATGACTAAAGTGCCGATAAATAAAACAACGCCTTGGATAACGGGATAATCTCTAGAACGAATACTATCGACTAAAAAAGCACCTAAACCAGGTATTTCAAATAGATTTTCAATAACCACCGTACCTCCGACTAAACTACCTACTGATAACCCAATCAATGGAATGGTTGGTAAAAGTGCAGGTTTTAATAAATCATGAAATAGAATATAGTGTTCAGACATACCTCGTAATCGAGAAACTTGTACGATCGGACTTTGATATAAATCCAACAAATTAGATCTAATTAATCTAATGAGGTATGCGCACATACCAATACTCATTGTTAAAATTGGAAGTATATATGAAACAAATTGACCATCACTAGCTGGTGGTAAGATGTTTAATTTCAAATCAAATATATATAATAAAAGTATACCTATAAAAAATGCAGGTAAACTGACCAATAATGAAGTACCTATTCTTATTATTTTATCAATTGGACGATGATAATGGATTGCTGCTAAGATACCTAATGGTAATGAAATAATAATAGAAACAACAAGTGTACCTAAAGTTATAATTAAAGTTGGGGGTGCATAGTTAGTGATTTCTTGAGTAACTGGCTCATTTGTTTGATAACTAACACCTAAATCCAAATGTAAAATTTGATTGATCCAATGCCACCATTGAATAAATATGGAATCATTTAGTCCAAGTTTGTCCTCTGTTGCTTTAATTTGTGTATTTGAAACTTGTGCAGTATCTAAATGTAAAATCTTATCAACTGGATTACCCGGTGATAATTTCATCAATAAAAAAGTAATCGTTGATAAAACTAACAGCACAACAATCATTTGTATGCACTTTGCAGTGATTATTTTAAAAATATTCATTGATATCTCTCCATAAAAATGATGATATTAAATTAATAACGCCAAAGTTTATAGACGCTAATATTTATATTGTAAAAATGTTTAGTTACATCAAAATTAAAAACCCAACTCTGTTAGTTATATTCAGAATCGGGTTATGAAAATTATATTTAACGACGACGATATTTATCGAAATCATCATTATAGTCATGTTCAAATTGTTCATATCTACGCATATCTTTTTCGAGTCGTTTTTTCTTTCTTTCACGTCTCCAATTACGAGTGAAATACCATAATAAGAAACTAATAATTAAACTGATTATTGCCATAAAAGCAGCAAATCCTAATAACGGTTGATATGTAATATCTTGAAAGTTAGGGATTAAGAATGCCAACACACCTAAAACCACAAATGAAATTACTGCCGCAATAAACCATCTATGTAATACTAAAGTGCAAAACACTGTTAGTATGATGACCGCTAATATAGTAATCCATAGGAAATTGGGCATATCAAAAATTGTCATATACGAATTCTCCTTATTTAAAATAACACTATTTTATTATACTATTTTCTAAGTTATAACTAAACCTACTATAGTAGTATATATTATTAATGACGCTTTTATTATAAGTTTGTTTTTATTATCTCAATCAACTGCGTATGTAAAATAACTGATGTATAATATAGCATATATTAATAAACAGGGAGTGAAACATATTGTCTCAAGGCTTACCTAATAGAAAAGATGTATCAAGTTTAGAAACCTGGGATTTAAAAGACTTATTCCAAAATGATGATGCCTTTTACGAAACGTTAGAAGAAATAATGGCTTCAACTATAGATTTTAATAAACGATTTGCTGGTCAACTAGCAAACTATCAAATTGCTGAAAAAGCATTACATGAGTATGAGACTCTATTAATACAATTAGATCGTCTAGGAAACTATTCAGAATTACGTCTAAGTGTAGATACTAGTGATGAAACAGCACAACAATTAAATGCGAAATTAAATACTTCATATGGTAAAATCGCAAGTCAGCTATCATTTTTAGAATCGGAAATATTAGATTTAGATGATGATGAATTACAACACTTACTAGCTGAAACACAATATCCACACTATATTCAGCAACTCATTCAGCGTAAACCATATCAACTAGATCCTAAAGTAGAACAAACTTTAGCTAGTTTATCCCCTACTATTAATCAACCTTATGATTTATATGGTACGACAAAAATGCTAGATATCGCATTTGAATCGTTTGAACATGAAAATGTAGATTATCCAATGGGTTACGCAACATTTGAAAATGAATATGAAGATCATGCTGTTGCAGATTTCAGAAAGAAAAGTTTCAAATCATTTAGTGATGCTATTAAACGATATCAACATACAACTGCAGCAACTTATAATATGCAAGTTCAACAAGAAAAAATTGAAGCAGATTTAAGAGGCTATGATTCTGTTATTGATTATCTGTTACAAGAACAAGAAGTGACACGAGACATGTTTGATAGACAAATTGATGTAATTATGAGTGATTTAGCACCAGTAATGCAAAAATATGCTAAATTATTACAACGTGTCCATGGTTTAGATAAAATGCGATTTGAAGATTTGAAAATTTCAATAGATCCTACTTATGAACCAGATATTTCAATAGAAGAATCTAAAAAATATATTTATGGTGCATTAAATGTATTGGGTGATGATTATACTTCTATGCTTGAATCTGCTTATCAGAACCGTTGGATAGATTTTGCTCAAAATAAAGGAAAAGATACTGGCGCATTTTGTGCTAGTCCATATTTTACACATTCATATGTCTTTATTTCTTGGACGGGTAAAATGGCTGAAACATTTGTATTAGCACATGAATTAGGTCACGCTGGACATTTTACATTAGCACAAACACATCAAAATTTCTTGGAATCTGAAGCATCTATGTATTTTGTAGAGGCCCCGTCTACTATGAATGAAATGTTGATGGCCAATTATTTATTTAACCATAGTGATGACCCGCGTTTTAAACGTTGGGTGATTGGCTCAATTTTATCACGTACTTATTATCATAATATGGTGACACACTTACTTGAAGCGGCATATCAACGGGAAGTTTATAAAAAAGTAGATAATGGAGAATCTTTAACTGCGCCAGTACTTAATGATATTATGTTAAACGTTTACCAAACATTTTTCGGTGACGCAGTTGAAATGACTGATGGTGCCGAGTTAACTTGGATGAGACAACCACACTATTATATGGGATTATATTCATATACTTATTCTGCAGGTTTAACAATCGGTACGGTTGTTTCTCAAAAAATCAAAAATGAAGGTCAACTAGCAGTCGATGCTTGGTTAAATACGTTAAAATCAGGTGGCAGTTTATCTCCTGTTGAATTAGCTAAACAAGCAGGTGTAGATATTACAACTGAAGCGCCATTAAAAGATACTATTCGCTATATTTCTGAATTAGTAGATGAAGCAATTGCATTAACTGATGAGATTGAAGGTCAATCAAAATAATTATAATAATAGCCTCTCAAATGAAATAATCATCATTCATTTGAGGGGCTATTATATGTTTATTTGTTAATTTGGATTATATAGGTAGATTAATGTGATGTTTCATAACGGTTACCAGTTAAGAAGTAATATACACTTTCAGCAATATTACTAATATGGTCCCCTACACGTTCTAAGTTTCTAGCGGCTAAATGAGCTTGTCCAGCAACGAAAGGATCATTATCAATTAAGTAAGTAGTATTAACGATATTGATATATAAGTCATCAATATCTTGATCGCGTTCGATAATTTCTTTAATCAAAGTAATATCTTCATTTTTAACGGCTGTATTTAAATCTTCAAGCATTAACATAGCAAGTTTACCCATTGTTTTTAATCTAGTTAATACATAATGGTCAGTTATTTTGACTCGAAGTCTAATATGAGCGATATTAGCTGCATTGTCTCCCATTCGCTCTAAATCTGTAGAAATTTTTAATGCTGACATCATCATTCTCAAGTCTGTAGCTATTGGTTGCTGTTTTGTAATCAACATAATCACTTTTTCATTAATTTCATGATCTAGATGATTGATTTCTTTATCTTTTTGAATAGTTTCTCTGGCAAATGTTCTCTTCTCTTCACTTAACGACACTAAGGCATTCTCAATATTAAAATAAACACGAAGACCTAGTCGGCGTAAATCTTTGATTAAGCCTTCTAGTTGATCTTCGTATTTTTGTCTAATAACTGCCATCTATTATCCGAATCGTCCTGAAATATAATCTTCAGTTTGCTTATCAGCAGGATTTGAGAAAATTTTGTCAGTGTCGTCATATTCATTAATATAACCATTTAAGAAGAAAGCAGTTTTATCAGAAACACGCGCCGCTTGTTGCATGTTATGTGTAACCATAATAATTGAATAATTTTCTTTTAATTCTTGAACTAATTCTTCTATTTTTAAAGTAGAGATTGGGTCTAATGCTGATGTAGGTTCGTCCATTAAAATAACATCAGGTTCAATCGCTAAACATCTAGCTATACAAACACGTTGTTGTTGTCCACCAGATAAACCATACGCATTCATGTGTAATCTGTCTTTTAATTCATCCCAAATAGCAGCACCACGTAGTGATTTTTCAACAATTTCATCTAATACTTTTTTGTTTTTGATACCATGTGTTTTTGGACCGTAAGTAATATTGTCGTAAATTGATTTTGGAAATGGATTTGGTTGTTGGAATACCATACCTACATTAGTTCTTAATTTCTCTTTTGAATATTTAGCATCAAATATGTTTTGATCGCGGTATAAAATTTTACCAGCTGTTTTTACAGAAGGTACAAGTTCTACCATACGGTTTAATGCTTTAATATAAGTTGATTTACCACAACCTGATGGTCCAATAATAGCAGTGACGTTATTTTCAAGAATATCTAAATTGATATTTTGAAGTGCATGGTTATCGCCATACCATAAATCTAAATTTTGAGTAGAATATACTACTTTTCTTTCGCTATCTGAAATTGAATCTTTTTTATCATCTGTAGTTACAATTGTAGAAACGCTTTGCCCTGAATTGCTTTTAAGTTCATTTAATTTCTTGTTTTCTTCGACTTGTTTGTTAGCCATAGTATAAAACTCCTTCTAAATAATTAAGTTGAAATAAGTCTACTTAATAATCAATATCCATTTCCCAATGTTAAGATTTCGTTTCTCTTTAAAATTTCTTGCTAAATTTATTACGGAAGAATATTGCTAAACCGTTCATTAATAATAAGATAACTAATAATACGATAATGCCTGCTGACGCAACATTTTGGAATTCTTCTTGAGGCATTTTAGCCCAGTTATAAATTTGTATTGGCAATGCTTGGAATTGATCCATGATGCCGCTTGGTAAACGTAATAGAATTGTTGGAATACCAATCAAAATTAAAGGCGCTGTTTCGCCTAATGCACGAGATAAAGCTAAGATAAATCCAGTTAAAATACCTGGTAATGCAGCCGGTAAAACGACTTTGTAAATCGTTTGCCATTTATTTGCACCTAAACCATATGACGCTTCTCGTACTGAATTGGGTACCGCGCGAATAGCTTCTTGTGATGCTACGATAATGACAGGTAAGATTAATAAAGACATTGTTAATGCACCAGCTAAAATTGATTTGCCAAGAGATAATGACTCGATTCCAATACCACGTACGAATAATGTAAGTCCTAATAAACCGAATACTACTGAAGGTACCCCGGCTAAGTTAGAAATACAAACTTTCACAAAGTCTGTAAATGGATTTTTACGAGCATATTCTTCAAGATAAATTGCTGTACCGACACCTAAAATAATTGAAATTGGAATGATAGTAATCATTAACCATAATGTTCCCACTAAAGCACCTTTAACACCGGCCATAGATGGTGTAGATGAAGAAAAGTTAGTGAAGAATGAAGGTGTTAAATGACCAGCACCTTTGATTAATGTATCTATTAATAATGCTGCTAATACGATTAATCCTATTAATGTACAAGCTAAGAATATACCTTTAAATACTTTATTCTTCGTCATACGACTAGAAATATTTTTTTCGACTTTATTTTGATCGACTAATGTTTTGTTATGATTTGCTACGTTAGTAGTTGTTGTAGACATTTTAATACTCCTCTCTGAAACGTTTAGAAATCCATTGTGATAGTAAGTTCATAGCTAATGTGAAAATAAATAGCGTGAATCCTACCGCATAGATACTGTAGTAAACGTCTGATCCGAAAGTAGCATCTCCTGTAGCAACTTGAACAATATAACCAGTCATTGTTTGGATTGACCCAGTTAGGTTTAATGAAGCTGTAGGTGTACTACCAGCTGCTAGAGATACGATCATTGTTTCTCCAATTGCTCTTGAAATAGCTAAGACAATTGATGCTAAAATACCTGAAGCTGCTGCAGGTAAAACAACTTTTATTGCAACTTCTAATTTTGTAGCACCTAACCCTAATGCACCTTCACGAATTTTGTTTGGAACTGATGCCATTGCATCTTCACTCATACTTGTAATAAGTGGGATAATCATTACCCCTACTACTAATCCAGGACTAATTGAGTTAAAACTACCTAAGTCAGGAAATATAGATCTTAAAATCGGTGTAACAAATGTTAATGCGAAGAAACCGAACACGATAGTTGGTATACCTGCTAACACCTCAAGTACTGGTTTAATAATGCGTCTAGCTCTATCTGAAGCATATTCACTTAAATAAATAGCTGCGCCTAATCCAATTGGAACTGCGAATAAAGCTGCAATAATTGTGATTTTAAGTGTTCCAATGATTAATGCCCAAATACCATATGAAGGTTTAGCTGAGAACGGGTTCCAATCTGTAGAAAATAAAAATTCTGTGATTGATACACGTGTAAAGAAAGTGATTGTTTCAGTTAGTAATGTAAATAAAATCCCTAAAGTTACTAAAATTGAAATTGCTGAAATGATAGCTAAAATGATTGGCACTATTTTATCGCTCATGCCACCCTTTTTGGCATTGTTTTTAGCAATCATTTCTCTAATGTTTGTATTTGAAACCATATGAAAACCTCTCTTCTTAAATCTCCCAATTATAAAAAAAGAGTGGGAATATTTCAGGTTGATAAGAGTAAAGACTCATGATATTTATGTGCTAACCTGAAAAGAAAATCATACAAAGTGGCTGAATTAATCCACTTTGTATTGATTTTCGTTGTATTCCCAAACTCTATTGTTAATTATTTATCTTCTTTTTTATCAGAGTCTTTGCTGTTTTTCTTAATGTAATCTTTTAATTCTTTAAGTTCATCTTTGTAATCTTTCTTAGGAAGTGCTACATAACCAGCATCTTCTGCAGATTTACCTTCATCTTTAAGTGTGAATTTCATGAATTCCTGGAAAGCTTTGTTTTCTTTTAATGATTTTTCTTTAGCGTAGATGAATAATGGTCTACTTAAAGCATAAGAGTTATCTTGGATTGTTTTCTTAGTTGGTTTAGTATCTTTGCCCTTATCATCTTTGACTTTAACTTCTTTTAATTTGTCTTTATTTTGTTGATAGAAGTTATAACCAAAGTAACCAATACCTTGTTCGTTCTTTTGAACTGATTGTACGATGACGTTAGTATCAGCATTTTTCTCAGCTTTGATATCGCCTTTATCCATTACTTCTTCAGTAAAGAAGTCGAATGTACCATGTGATTGGTCAGGAGAGAACGCTTTGATTTTTTTATCAGGCCATTTAGAGTTAACGTCTTTCCAAGTTTTAGCTTTTCCAGAATAGATCTCTTTAAGTTGGTCTTTAGATAATGATTTTACGAAGTCATTATCTTTGTTTACTGTTACTGTTACACCATCTTGAGCAATTTTATATTCTTTGTATTTAATACCTTTGTCTTCTAATTTTTTCTTTTCTTCATCTTTAATAGGTCTTGAAGCATTTGAGAAATCTGTTTCTCCAGAAATGAATTTCTCGAATCCGCCACCTGTTCCTGAAGTACCTGATGATACTGTAGCGTCTGGATAATCTTTAGCGAATTTTTCGTTTAATTTTTCAATGATAGGACCGACTGTTGAAGATCCGTCACCTTTTACTTCACCACTTACATCTTTACCTTCGCCTGAACCGCCGTTACCGCCGCCACATGCGCCTAAAAGTACTGAAGCTCCTAATACAGTCGTACCGACTAATTGCCACTTTTTCATTGAAACATCCTCCTAATATAAATAACCCAAATGTTATATGTATTTCTTACAGTTCTAATATTAACGAATCATTGTTAATTAAAAACTATGTTAATGTAAATGTTTTGTTAAGTTTAGATTTAGTTATGTTAAGTTATTAGAAATTCTTATATATATCAGTTTTTAGACTTTAATCGTATTGAGATTATTTCAAGATTTAGGGGGAATTCAGTAGAAGAGGAAATATTAAAGTAAGTATCGTTAACATAAAAATAGCGTCGATTGAAATATAAGTTTCAATCAACGCAATACATAGTTGTTATTAAATTATTTTTACCTTTTTAATAGAAGAAATAAGATTTTGTATTAATTATCTTGATTGTTCTCAGTACGAGACCAACCCTTTTTAGTTAAACTAATTTTACCTGTTTCAATATTGATGATTTTTTGTTTATATAAATGTCCGATAGCACGTTTAAATGAACCTTTACTCATGTTAAACACTTCTTTAATGGCTTCTGGACTTGATTTATCCCAAAATGGTAATTCACCGTCGTATTCAACTAATAAATCAAAAATGACTTGTCCATCATCGTCTAGTCGTTCATGTGCTAATGGCAAGAATGAACCATTTAGCTCACCTTGTTCATTATGGCCAATGATACGTACTTTAACTAACTCACCTAGTCTAGGTTCAGCTTTACGTTCTGATTCATGTACGAAGACTTTGTAGCCTTCCGTACTTAATAAGAAACTACCTACACGTAAGACACGATAAGGTCTAGCTTCTAACATTTCATTTTGCTTACTATCATCATGAACTGGCGTGTACATATTATCTACAATACCTTCACTTGCTAAACGAGCAAACATTTGATTTTCTCTATCGATTCTTAGAGTAACAAGTAGTTTGTCACCAGCTTCTGGCCAAAGTGTTTTAACTTTTGGTAAATCTTCCCATGGTATCAATACTTCTCTTGGTAAACCTACATCAACTCGTGCACCATCACGGTCTACTTTTAATACTTTTGCAAAATCATATTTATCTTTAGTGATATCAGGCATATTTTGCGTTGCAAATAATTCTCCTGATCTATTTGGATAGATAAAGAAACTATATTCTTCACCTACTTGTAATTCATCTTCTTCATTTACTTCTGATTGATTCAGTTTAACTTGTTCTCCGTTTGGTCCTTTTAACATATAAGTCGAACCTTGTAAGCCGGTAACTTCAAGAAATTCAATTGAACCTACGATATCTTTTTCTAGTGCCATTATATTCTCCTTCGAGTCATTTATTCTTTTATAGTATAACATGAGCGGAGTAATCTATCATTACAAGTTGTAGGTGGTCGAAAGTATCTTAATAATATGATATAATTCTTCCGTTAGAATAACGATATAAAAAGGAGCAAATGCATGTTACAAGTAACTGATGTAAGTTTACGTTTTGGCGATCGTAAACTATTTGAAGATGTAAATATTAAATTTACTGATGGTAATTGCTATGGATTAATTGGAGCGAATGGTGCAGGTAAATCTACTTTCTTAAAAATATTATCTGGTGAGTTAGATTCACAAACTGGTCATGTATCACTAGGTAAAGATGAAAGATTAGCAATTTTAAAACAGGACCACTTTGCATATGAAGACGAACGTGTACTTGATGTAGTTATTAAAGGTCACGAACGTTTATATGAAGTAATGAAAGAAAAAGATGAAATTTATATGAAACCAGATTTCAGTGATGAAGATGGAATTCGTGCTGCTGAACTTGAAGGCGAATTTGCTGAGATGAATGGTTGGAACGCAGAAGCAGATGCTGCAAACTTACTATCTGGTTTAGGTATTGACGCATCTTTACAAGACAAAAAGATGTCTGAACTTGAAAATAATCAAAAAGTAAAAGTATTATTAGCGCAAAGTTTATTTGGCGATCCAGATGTACTATTACTAGATGAGCCTACCAATGGTTTAGATATTCCAGCTATTAGTTGGTTAGAAGATTTCTTAATTAATTTTGAAAATACAGTCATCGTAGTATCACATGACCGTCACTTCTTAAATAATGTATGTACACATATTGCAGATTTAGACTTTGGTAAAATTAAAGTTTATGTTGGTAACTATGATTTCTGGTATCAATCAAGTCAATTAGCTCAAAAAATGGCACAAGAACAAAATAAGAAAAAAGAAGAAAAAATTAAAGAACTTCAAGATTTCGTGGCACGTTTCTCTGCAAATGCTTCTAAATCTAAACAAGCAACAAGTCGTAAAAAACAATTAGAAAAAATCGAATTAGATGATATTCAACCATCATCTAGACGTTATCCATATGTGAAATTCACTCCAGAAAGAGAAATTGGTAATGACTTGTTAAGTGTCCAAAATCTTTCTAAAACAATTGACGGTGAAAAAGTATTAGATAATATTTCATTTACGATGAACCCTAACGATAAAGCTATTTTAATTGGAGATAGTGAAATTGCTAAAACTACCCTACTTAAAATTTTAGCTGGTGAAATGGAACCAGACGAAGGTTCATATAAATGGGGCGTTACAACTTCATTAAGTTACTTCCCTAAAGATAACTCTGAATACTTTGATGGTGTAAACATGAATCTTGTTGATTGGTTACGTCAATATGCACCAGAAGATGAACAGACTGAAACGTTCTTACGTGGTTTCTTAGGACGTATGTTGTTTAGTGGTGAAGAAGTTAAGAAAAAAGCAAGCGTGTTATCAGGTGGAGAGAAAGTACGTTGTATGTTAAGTAAAATGATGCTTTCAAGTGCGAATGTATTATTATTAGATGAACCAACTAACCATTTAGACTTAGAAAGTATTACTGCAGTCAATGATGGATTAAAATCATTTAAAGGTTCACTTATTTTTACGTCATATGACTTTGAATTCATTAACACTATTGCTAACCGTGTAATTGATTTAAATCCACAAGGTTCTGTTTCAAAAGAAATTCCTTATGAAGAGTACTTACAAGAAATTGGAGTATTACAATAATTAAATTATATTGTTTACCCTTAAGTGAATGTTGATGTCACTTAAGGGTTTTTTATGGGATTTTAGTCCCCTATTTTATTAAGATCTTTAACAAACGATTGCACAAACGATACTAACCATTAAAATTCTGTAAGGTTTTAAGGAATACAAAAGTTTTAATCAAACTTTTGCATAAAAGCCACTAATCTTTGCTAAAAGAAAGTGGCTTTAAAATTTTCTGTTTATTTGAAAAAATCACAATTATCGGTTTACAGTCACATGTCAGATATGTATAATAAAAACATATCAATTGAATAAGATTTTGATGAGGCGCATTAAACATGAGTAAATATTAGATTACTGTCTGCTAACAGCTAATATTGAAAGGGGGCAATGCCGAAACGAATGATAATAGCAGATATCATTTGTTGGACTTTTTGGTTAAGAGCTAAGAGTTTGTCATTATTTGATAATAATGGAGTGCATCACTTGTACATAAATGTAGAACAAGTCGCATTCCAGACTTGTTCTTTTTTTATTGAATAGGTGGGCCTCCCTACTAACTGAGGAGGACAAATTTTGAATAGAAGTGTTTTGAAATTTGGCGGATCTTCCGTCAGCGATTTTACAAAGATTAAAAATATAGCAAACATGTTAAAAGATCGAGTTGAACAAGATGAACAACTGATTGTTGTAGTGAGTGCTATGGGTAAAACTACAGATCAATTGATGGAAAATGTATCATCCTTAACGTCAACTCCAAAAGAGCAAGAACTTGCCCTACTTTTAACAACTGGAGAGCAACAAACAGTTTCGTATTTGTCTATGGTGCTAAACGATATTGGTGTTAGTGCTAAAGCCATGACTGGATACCAAGCTGGAATTAAAACAATTGGACATCACTTAAAAAGTAAAATTGCTGAAATTAACCCTTCAACCTTCACTGATGCATTTGAGAAACATGATGTGCTTGTGATTGCTGGTTTTCAAGGAATTAATGAGAACCATGAATTAACTACATTAGGTCGAGGTGGCTCTGATACTACAGCAGTGGCATTAGCAGCTAGCAATAACATACCTTGTGAAATCTATACAGATGTAGATGGTGTATATGCCACAGATCCTCGAATTTTAAGTCATGCTAAACGCTTAGAGTATGTATCTTATGAAGAGATGATGGAAATGAGTGCACTTGGTGCTGGCGTGCTTGAGACGCGCAGTGTTGAATTGGCTAAAAATTACAATATTCCACTATATTTAGGAAGAACTTTATCAAATGTGAAAGGAACATGGATTATGTCTAGAAGTGATTTATTAGAGAAAAAAGCAGTAACTGGGGTCGCATTAGATAAACACATGATGCATGTTACAATCACATATCCCCTACCAGATAATCGTTTATTAACACAATTATTCACTGAATTAGAAGAAGGCTCAGTTAACGTGGATATGATTTCCCAAATCGTTAACCATGAAGGATTACAATTATCATTTAGTATTAAAGACACAGATGTACATCAAATCTCACAAATTTTAGAACAGTTAGCAGTTAATTTTGAAGCACTTGATTATAAAATTAACGAAGCTTATGTCAAAATTTCTTTAATTGGTTCAGGTATGAGAGATATGTCAGGTGTTGCATCTAAAGCATTTATAACTTTAATTAATGCTAAAATCCCCTTCTACCAAACAACCACATCAGAAATTAGTATTTCTTATGTCATTGATGCTGAAAATGGTGAAAAAGCTGTCGAAGAACTATACGGTGCTTTTGATATATAATTGATTTAACTTAATTTTTCACAATATTAATAATATTGAAAACGGAGTGACTTACACATGACAAAATTAGCAGTAGTTGGCGCAACAGGATTAGTAGGAACAAAAATGTTAGAAACATTAGATAGAAAAGCAATTCCCTTTGACGAATTAGTGTTATTTTCTTCAGCACGATCTGCTGGTCAAAATATAGATTTTCAAGGACAAACATATACAGTACAAGAATTAACTGACGAAGCAGCAAGTGAACATTTTGACTATGTATTAATGAGTGCCGGTGGTGGTACAAGTGAACATTTCGCCCCACTGTTTGAACAAGCTGGTGCTATAGTGATTGATAATTCTAGTCAATGGCGTATGGCAGAAGATGTAGATTTAATAGTTCCAGAAGTTAATGAACCTAAGTTCACTAGAGGAATTATTGCAAATCCAAACTGTTCTACAATTCAATCAGTTGTACCTTTAAAAGTATTACAAGAAGCATTTGGTTTAAAACGTGTTGCTTATACAACATATCAAGCGGTTTCAGGATCTGGTATTAAGGGTAAGAGAGATTTATCTGAGGGCGCAAATGGTAAAGAACCTGAAGCTTATCCTCACCCTATTTATAACAATGTGTTACCACACATTGATGTATTTTTAGAAAATGGTTATACAAAGGAAGAGCAAAAAATGATTGATGAAACACGTAAGATTTTAAATGATAAAGATTTAAAAGTAACTGCTACATGTGTTCGTGTACCTGTTCAAGATAGTCATAGCGTGGAAATGGATGTCACATTCGATCAAGATACAACTGTAGAAGAAATTCAAGCTCTATTTGACAAAGATGATCGAGTAGTTCTTGTAGATAATCCAGCTAATAATGAATATCCACTTGCAATACATTCTACTGGTAAAGACGAAGTGTTTGTAGGTCGTATTCGTAGAGACGATTCTTTAGACAATACATTCCATGTATGGTGTACATCAGATAATTTATTGAAAGGTGCAGCATTAAACGCAGTTCAAGTTTTAGAACAAGTTTTAAAATTGAAAGGAGTTCTTTAATATGACACACATGTTTAAAGGCGTAGGTGTAGCATTAACTACACCATTCGTAAATAACGAGGTAGATTATGATGCTTTAAGAAGTCACGTTTCATTTTTATTAGAAAATAATGCTCAAGCAATTATTGTAAATGGTACTACGGCTGAAAGCCCTACTTTAAATGACGATGAAAAGGAACATGTATTAGAAACTGTAGTAAATTTAGTGAATAAACAAGTACCTGTAATTGCAGGTACTGGCACAAATAATACTGAAAAATCAATTCAAGCATCTGTTCGAGCTAGACAATTAGGCGCTGATGCAGTCATGTTAATTACACCTTATTATAATAAAACGAATCAACGCGGTTTAGTACAACATTTTGAAACAATTGCAAATGCGGTTGAATTACCAGTTGTATTATATAATGTGCCTTCTCGTACAAATATGACGATTGAACCAGAGACAGTTGAAACGTTAAGTAAAAATCAATATATTGTTGCACTTAAAGATGCTACAAATGATTTTGATTACTTTGAAGAAGTTAAAAAACGAGTTAATCAAGACGAATTTGCAATTTATAGTGGTAACGATGACAATGTAGTTGATTTCTATGAACGTGGTGGTAATGGCGTTATATCAGTAATTGCTAATGTTATTCCAAAAGAATTCCAACATTTATATGATGCTAAACAAAACGGGGACGATATCACTAAAGCGTTCGAGCCAATTGGACAATTGTTAGATGCTCTATCTGTAGATGTTAATCCTATACCAATCAAAGCATTAACTGCTCATGAAGGCTTTGGAAGCTATGAACTACGCTTACCTCTTCTACCATTAGAAGAAAATGATCGTAAAAAATTAGTACAAGCTTATGAAACATTTAAAGCAGGTGAAAAATAATGAAAATTCTTTTAATTGGTTATGGGGCTATGAACCAACGAGTTGCTAGATTAGCTGAAGAAAAAGGCCATGAAATTGTAGGCGTTATCGAACACACACCGAAAGATTCAACACCTTATCAACAATACGAACACATTGCTGACGCAAAAGATGCCGATGTTGCGATAGATTTTTCTAATCCTAATTTATTATTCCCATTATTAGAAGAATCGTTCAAATTACCATTAGTTATCGCAACTACTGGTGAAAAAGAAAAATTAGTTGAAAAACTAGAAGATTTAGGGAAAAACATGCCAGTATTTTTCAGTGCGAATATGAGTTATGGCATACACGCGCTTACCAAAATTCTAGAAGCGGCTGTTCCCCTATTACAAGATTTTGATATTGAACTTACCGAGGCGCATCACAATAAAAAAGTCGATGCCCCTAGCGGTACGTTAGTTAAACTATATGATGTCATTGAAGGATTACGTGAAAAAACAACGCCTGTATATGATCGTCATGATAAATCAGAAAAACGAACACCTGATGAAATAGGTATTCATGCAGTTCGTGGAGGTACAATTGTCGGAGAACATGATGTATTATTCGCTGGTACTGATGAAACAATTACTATTTCACATAAAGCACAATCAAAAGATATCTTTGCCAATGGCGCAATTGGCGCTGCTGAAAAATTAATTCACAAAGACAAAGGTTTTTATACTTTCGATAATTTATAATTTAACTGAAGGAGCGAAATTATGGTACAACATTTATCAGCCCAAGAAATTATTCAATATATTAGTGATGCAAAAAAATCAACACCATTAAAAGTTTATGTTAACGGTAATTTTGACAATGTAACTTTCCCTAAATCGTTTAAAGTATTTGGTTCAGATAATTCTAAAGTGATTTTTGTAGAAGCAGACGAATGGAAACCATTCTATGAACAACATCAAAATCAATTTGAAGATGTTGAGATTGAAATGGATCGTCGTAATTCTGCGATTCCTTTAAAAGACTTAACGAATACGAATGCTAGAATTGAACCAGGTGCATTTATTCGTGAACAAGCGATTATTGAAGATGGTGCTGTCGTAATGATGGGCGCTACGATTAATATCGGTGCAGTTGTTGGCGAAGGTACTATGGTAGATATGAATGCAACTTTAGGCGGTCGTGCTACTACAGGTAAAAATGTACATGTTGGTGCAGGTGCAGTATTAGCAGGTGTTATTGAACCACCTAGCGCATCACCAGTTGTCATCGAAGATAATGTTTTAATAGGAGCCAATGCAGTTATTTTAGAAGGTGTGCGTGTCGGTGAAGGTGCAATTGTTGCAGCTGGCGCTATTGTGACACAAGATGTTCCTGCAGGTGCAGTTGTTGCAGGTACACCTGCTAAAGTGATTAAACAAACTTCTGAAGTTGAAGATTCTAAACGTGAGATTGTGTCTGCATTAAGAAAATTAAACGATTAATATATCGTAAATGAAAGTAAGTTGAAACGAAGACGTGGTTGAGTAGTTTAAGTTTAATGAAGTGGATTTAAAACTTCTAGAGAACAGATAGCTCCCCACCCTTTCGTTTCGACTTTTTATTATCATTAAATATGATAACGTCATTAGGGGATTTTTAGAGAAAGGAATGATTTTGATGAATGAATTAGAATTTGTAACTACTCATAGAAGACATTTACATCAACATCCTGAATTAAGTTTACATGAATACGAAACAACTGAATATATCACTCAATTTTTAAATGACCTAGGTGTAACATATGAACGCCCACTAGAAACAGGTGCTATCGCCTATTTAGAAGGTAATAGTAATCATACGATTGCTTATAGAGCAGATATTGATGCTTTACCGATATTCGAAGAAAATGATGTAGACTATCGAAGTAAAAATGACAATGTGATGCATGCTTGTGGACACGATGGTCATACAACTGCCCTTATGTTGTTTGTACAACGTTGTAAAGATATGGCTGATAAAGGTAGTCTTCCACATAATGTTGTATTTATTTTCCAACCTGCTGAAGAAACTGGTGGAGGCGCGCATCGTCTTATTAATGCAAATGCCTTTGAACAATACCCAATTGAAGCAGTATTTGGTGTTCATGTGAATCCATTCTCAGATGAAGGCACAGTAGTTATTAGAGATGAAGAAATCACAGCTAGTGCAACTGAATATCGCTTTTATTTAAAAGGTTTATCTAGCCATGTTGCTGATAAAGAACAAGGATATTCATGTGGCGAAGCATTACAACATGTGTTAAATCAAGTTGCTCAAATTCAGCAATACCACCTAAATGGATTGAAACGTAATATCGTACATATGGGTCATTTTGAAGCTGGTGAAGCGATCAATACAGTCCCAAGTCATGGTTATCTAGAAGGTACTATTCGTACATACGATGTTGATGATTTAACTATTGTTAAAAATCAAATGCAAAAAATAGCTGACAGTGTGAAATTACTATTTAATGTGGATTGTGAAGTAAAATTTGAAGAAGGATACCCTGCTACAATTAATAATCCTAAATTACGTAAACCTGTAGAGCAAGCGCTAAAAGATGCTCACTTAGAAGTCATTGAAAAACCAACGCCATTTTTATTTGGAGAAGACTTTAGTTTCTATGGTCAATTATTAGCACCAGCTTATTTTGTGTTTGTAGGTACACGAAATAAAGATAAAGGCTATGTAACAGGATTACATACATCTCATTTAAATTTTGATGAAAAGGTATTAATTGATGTAGCCAACTATTATGAACATTTATTACTAAATTACAAAGAGGTGTAACCATTGACAGCGATTTGGTCAGTCGATTCAGACGCTTTTTTAGAAAATGCAAAGAAAGTTAAAAATCAACAACCTATGATGGCTGTTGTTAAGAATAATGCTTATCACTATGGCTTGGGATTTGCCGTAAAACAATTTTTAAAAGCAGGAATTGATACATTCAGTACGACTTCGTTAAAAGAAGCTGTAAGAGTACGTGAATTAGCGCCTAATGCTACAGTATTTCTTATGAATGCAGTGTATGATTTTGATACTGTTCGTGAAAATGAAATTCATATGACGTTACCTTCTTTAAAATATTATTATGAACATAAGAATGACTTGCATGGTATTCATGTGCATTTAGAATTTGAAAATTTGTTACATCGTTCTGGTTTTAAAACATTAGACGAAATACAAGAAGTATTACAAGATCACCAACAAAATTCAAATCAAGATAAAATGATTATTTCTGGTTTATGGACTCATTTTGGTTATGCAGATGAATTCGGTGTACCTGAATATGACCATGAACGTGCAGCATGGCTAGAAGTATTAAATACTTTATTAGATGAAGGTCATCATTTTGATTTAATCCATGCTCAAAACAGTGCAAGTTATTATCGTGAAGGTCAAGTCGTTCTTCCTCATCATACACATGCAAGAGTTGGTATCGCATTATATGGTTCACGCCCATATAGTAGTTTAGATGAAGAAGTGATTCAACAATCATTAACAGTGAAAGCCAATGTTATACAAGTGCGTGATGTTCAGCAAGGCGATTATTGTGGTTATAGTTGGGCATTTGAAACTCAAAATGATAATACGAAACTTGCGGTAGTAGATGTTGGTTATGGTGATGGTATTTTAAGAACGAGAGCACAACATGAAGCACTTATTAATGGAAAACGCTACCCTATTCGTGCATTAATGATGAGTCATATGTTTGTGGAAGTTGACGATAACGTACATGCACAAGACCAAGTTGTATTATATAATGAAGATATGCGCATAGACGAATACACATTTAAGGGTGTGGGAGCAAATTCAGAACAACTTAGCGCAATGAATCATGATTCTCTTATAAAGGAGTATAGATAAATATGACAGTAGAATATAACGAGTACGGCGAATTAACATTAGGAGGTACAAGTCTTAAAACAGTGGCTCAAAGTTTTGGTACCCCTACCATTGTTTATGATGAAGATCAAATTCGTAATCAAATGCGTCGTTATCATCAAGCATTTCAACAAAGCGGGTTAAAATATAATATTTCATATGCTTCTAAAGCATTTACATGTATACAAATGGTTAAACTTGTTCAAGAAGAAGATTTACATTTAGATGTAGTGTCTGAAGGTGAATTATATACAGCACTTGAAGCAGGTTTCGATCCAAGTCGAATTCACTTCCATGGTAACAATAAAACAAAGCATGAAATCCGTTATGCTTTAGAAAATAACATTGGCTATTTTGTTATAGATTCTTTAGAAGAAATTGATTTAATTGATCGCTATGCAAATGATACAGTACAAGTCGTATTAAGAGTTAATCCAGGCGTTGAAGCACATACACATGAATTTATCCAAACTGGTCAAGAAGATAGTAAATTTGGCCTTTCAATCCGTTATGGATTAGCTAATGAAGCAGTAGATAAAATTAAGCAATCTAAACATCTTCATTTAAAAGGTATCCATTTCCATATAGGTTCACAAATTGAAGGTACTGAAGCAATGATAGAAACAGCTAAAATTGTGTTGAATTGGTTAAATGACAATAACATTGATGTTGAATTGCTTAATCTCGGTGGTGGATTTGGAATTAAGTATGTTGAAGGTGATGTAAGTTTCCCTATTGAAACTGGTATTGCTGAAATTACAGATGCCATTAAAGAAGAAGTTAACAAGTTAAATATGGATACACCTGAAATCGGCATTGAACCAGGACGTTCAATTGTTGGTGAAGCTGGTATTACATTATATGAAGTAGGAACAACGAAAGTTATTCCTGGAGTTAATAAATATGTATCTATTGATGGCGGTATGAGTGATCATATTAGAACATCATTATATGATGCAGAGTATCAAGCTTTACTCGTTAATCGTCATGAAGAAGCGGATGATACTATGACTATTGCAGGTAAATTGTGTGAATCAGGAGATATTATTATTAAAAATGCTAAGCTTCCAAGTTCAGTACAACGTGGAGATTACTTAGCGATATTATCCACTGGTGCTTATCACTATTCTATGGCTTCAAATTATAACCAAATGCAAAAGCCATCAGTGTTCTTTATTAAAGATGGCAAAGCACGTGAAGTCATTAAACGTCAATCATTAAGACAACTGATTATTAATGATACAAAATAGAAAAAATTAAGGTTCAATATAAGACAACCAATTAATGATTGTCTTGTATTGAACCTTTAATTTTGTATTAATACTGTAATTTTTTAAATAATGTACGAGCGATGACGTAAAAAATAATAATGTAGAGGAATGTTAGCCCTATCATCATACCTAACTGAAAATTAAAATCTTGAACATGTTCTAGTTTTATAAAAGAAACTGGTAGAACTTTAAATTTAGGTAGCATTTCTACGATTTTAGTTAATATGTATCCAATTACCATAATCATAATTGTATAAGCTGAATTAAATTTAATTGATGATAAAATTCCTAAAAATAACAAAATAATAATCGTACTGAAAATACCTACTAATGATAATATAAAGCTTTTATTCACTAATGTATCATTTAAGAATAATGAGTGTGAAGAATAGTCGTGTTTATTAACAAAGAATAGATATACGATAATGCTAGAAATGATTAATATTATTCGTGAGATAATAACTAATAATAAAATAGATAAAAATTTATAGTTAAATATCTTATCCCTATTTTGATCTTTAAATAAGATTAAGCGGCCTGATTTAATATCATCATTAAAATTTTGACCAATCATCATACCTATTAATACAATGGGTAATAAAAATTTAAGTTCTGTATCAGAAATAGCAATCAGTAATTCTGCAAACGAGACACTATTTTTTTCAGTTGATGATAATGAAACAAAATCACTATGTGTTAGTTCTGCTATAAAAATAAGTAATGGATATAAACTGATTAATAATAAGACCCAAAATGACTTTAACTTTACTGTAAATTTAAAAATTTCGTTTAACATTGTTTAATCCCCTAACTATTTAAATAATGATATATAATCTGCTTCAATATTTTTGATGTTGAGTAAAGTATTATCATTACCTATGTAATTTTGAATTAATTTCAGATTATCTTCTTGGTCAATAATTTCTATAGTATTGCCATCTATATGCGTAATAAAATCAAATTGTTGTTTGATTGATTGCATATCTTTTATTGGATTTGTATATGTAAGTAATTGTCGATTTTCAAATTGTGTAGATTTTAATTCTTTGATTTCACCATTGTTAAGGAACAAATAACGATTACATATTTGTTTTAATTCATTAATCTGATGACTAGAAATTAAAAATATAGATTGATATTTTGCAGCATATTGTTGTAAAAGTTGAATTAATTGATCAATACCTACTGGATCTAAACCAACAAACGGTTCATCTAGAACTGCTATTTTAGGTTCTGTAATTAAGCACATTGCTAAACATAGTCTTTGCTTCATACCAAATGAATAGTCTTTAACCTTCTTTTTATTGTCTTCTAAAGCAACAAAAGTTAAAATATCGCTTATTTTATCGAGATATTGATTTTGATTATTTACCTTTAAATAAAATTCTAAATTTTGACGCGCGCTATAATTAGGAAAATATACTTGATTAATCATAAAACCAAAGTCAGTAAGTATATTTTCATTTATATGTATATCTTGGTTATTGTATGAAATAGTCCCTTCAGAAGGTCGTTGCATTTTAGCAATTAATTTCATTAGAGTGGTTTTACCCGCACCATTTTTACCAATTAAACCAATAATATCGCCATTATTCATATCAAAATTAATATTATTTAAGATAGTTGTAGAACCATAAGTTTTTTTAATATTCTGTAATTTTAGCATTTAAAACCCCTCCTTTTTTTGATAAGTATTAATAAAAATAAAACGGAAGTCATAAATAAAAATATAAAAATTAATTGAGGTATAGCTATCATATTCTCATCAATAGAAATTTCAAATTGATCATTCGTTTTTTTAGAATTTAAAATATAAGAATCATAATTAGGTAAATTCATTATATAAAGACTGTATAAGATATAACATAATAAATTAAACAGACTATTTGTAATCATAAATTGATAGTGTTTGTTACAGTAAAAAATAAAAACACCCGTAATAATAGTAGGAATTAAAAGCGTTAATATTGATGCAAGGTAAACATTAATATTGAATTGAAAATAACACATTATCCCGTAAAATATTGAAATTAAAATAAAAGTAGAAAAATAATATTTCATTAATTCACCCCAAATAAGTTAATAGTAAATTATAAATCCAATGTGTAATTATACTAAAAATTAAATTTATATTATAACGAATAAAATATAATATTATACTGCTTGGAAACCTATTAATCAAATTAATTAAAAAAGGTTCATTTAGATGTAATAAAAAAGCAAATAAAATTGAACCAATTATCGATATAAGTACTATATTAAATTCCTTACTAAGTATTTTGTATATTATATGTCTAAATAAATATTCCTCTCCAATAGCTACACATAGGAAATAAAATGTTATTAAATAGTCTTTAGTAATAAATGACATAAAAATAAAACATAAAAATATTAACAGACATTTGTTCACATTAATAGATAAACCTTCAACACTATTTAACTTAAAAAGTTTAATAAAAAGAATTGGTATTATTATAAAACTTATTATAAATGATAGTAGTGTACATAGTTGAAGTACAAATTCATTTTTTATTAATATAGAAAAAATGCCTATGGAAATACTTAATGAAGCAGAGGAAAATATTACTAATAAAATAGAGAATAAGATGATTTTTATCTTATTCTCTAAAGTAGGTGTATTAATTACCATTTAACACGTCTGCCTCTATAGCCAATATGAAAGCGTCCAATTGATACATGTAATAATTTGAATTAACTTTCCATTTTAATCCCTCCCTTTAGTTGTTATAATTATTGTATAATATTTATATAAAATTGTCTACATTATTATTTTTTAATATACTTCTATTCCTCAAATAAAAAACGGTTAGTGACCCTATGATCACTAACCGCTAATTTTATATAAAAACTCCAATAAAAAACACCTTACATCTTGGTAAGGTGTTAGTTAATAAAGTCAATTTTTACAATCTATTTATTATAGTTTTACAACGTTCGCAGCTTGTGGTCCGCGGTCGCCTTCAACTACTTCAAATTCAAC
>ENA-ORXC01000462-ORXC01000462.1-marine-metagenome-genome-assembly--contig:-NODE-462-length-29208-cov-3.634650_pt1 | contig 29208 bp, 26 predicted proteins | sample MGYA00237865_ERZ511478 | MGnify/ENA metagenome assembly ERZ511478
AACGTTTAACATTTCAAGCAACTCTTCGTCCCACTTTAAGTCATAAATGTTATACATCATCGTACGTGAAGCATTTGTGTAATCAGTCACGTGTGCTTCTCCGCCGGAAAGTTTCCAGATCAACCATGAATCGATTGTTCCAAAGAGAAGGTCTCCATTTTCAGCTTTCTCACGCGCTCCATCCACATTATCCAAAATCCATTTCACCTTTGTGCCTGAGAAATAAGCATCAATTAAAAGACCAGTCTTGTTTCGAACCATGTCTTCATGACCTTGTTCTTTTAGCTCCTTAACGATACCAGCCGTTTGACGAGACTGCCACACAATCGCATTGTAGATCGGTTTTCCGGTATTTTTGTCCCAAACTACTGTTGTCTCACGCTGATTCGTAATTCCGATCGCTTCAATATCTTTTGCAGATAGATCAGAAGCGGACGAAAGAACCTGTGCCATTACGGAAAGAATCGAGCTCCAGATTTCTTGAGCATCATGTTCAACCCAACCAGATTTAGGAAAATGCTGCTTAAATTCTTTTTGAGCAACGTTTACAATTTCACCTTTCTTATTAAAAAGAATCGCACGTGAGCTTGTTGTTCCTTGATCCAATGATAAAATGTACTTTTTTGACATGTTGTTTCCTCCCTAAATAGAATTAAATGGTTAATTTTTTGCTTCAGACGAAGCATAAACTGTATCTTGAAGCTTATCACTAAGTTGATAAAGAATCGCAAATAAAATCGCTACTACGACAGTAGATACCCAAAAAACAGTGCTATAAGTTGCTTCTGTTACCGCTTTAAAAAGAATAGCACCATACATTCCGCCACAAGCGGGACCTATAACTGGGATCCAGGCATATCGCCAATTCGAATCACCTTTGCCTGGGATAGGCAAGAAAAAGTGAGCGATTCTTGGGCCAAGATCTCGAGCAGGGTTAATCGCATAGCCCGTCGTACCACCAAGAGAAAGTCCGATCGCTACAATAAGGAAACCTACGATGAAGGGATTCAGTCCGTCAGTAAAATCATTCGAACCAATCGCAAGAAGTCCAATCAAAAGCATCGCTGTTCCAATAAACTCACTTAAAAAGTTACTAAACGTATGCGGAATGGCAGGATCAGTAGAAAATACAGCTAATTTAAGCGCTTTATCGTCTTCTCTACGGAAATGTGGAAGAAAATGAAAGTACACGATACACCCACCTAGAAATGCACCAATCATTTGTGCAGTTATGTAGCCTGGTACATCACTCCATGGAAAATCGCCAACAGCCGCAAATCCAAGCGTTACAGCAGGATTCAAATGAGCCCCACTTACCTGACCTACAGCGTAAACGCCCATTGCAACACCAAGGCCCCATCCGAGGGCTACAACAATCCATCCCCCGCCTTGAGCTTTCGAATCTTTTAAGTTAACGTTTGCAACAACGCCACCACCAAAAATAATTAAGATCATTGTACCTAATATTTCACCAATAAATGGAGACAAACCTAATCACCTTCCTAATGAGATTAGTTAAAACTCCTTTCTGAGCCTATTCCCTCTTTTTATCATTCTAAAAGGGAAATTAAAAAAAACCACAACAATCTCTCCTATCAACTGACAGGATTTGTGTGTGGTTCTCCTCATCTCAGGCACGAGCTATTAACCTAACACCTATTTAACCAGACATATGTAAGCGATGTCAAGAGATTTAATCGGGTTGGAAATGTTTCCATAACTCTTTTTTGGAAGTCGTAACAGCTGCCGCTCCTCCACTTAAAGCAGCTTCAACATCTTCAATCGTACGAATAAAACCGCCCGCAAAGATCGGCACCTTTATTTGTTCATGAAGTTCTTCAAACACCTGCGGAATAATACCAGGCAACACTTCTACACAGTCAGGCTTCGTATTCCTCACCATACTATAGCTCGTATCGAGCGCCATCGAGTCGAGCATGAACAAGCGCTGTACAGAGAGAATGCCTCTTCTTTTGGCTACTCCAAGCACACTGGATCTTGTCGAGATAAGGCCCGCTGGCTTAATTTCTTGACATAAAAACTCAGCACCATGTTCATCATTCCGTAAGCCTTGAACAAGATCCGCGTGTAATAGAATCTTTTTCCCGGCTCGATTTCCCTCCCGTATAACTGATTTTAATTGGCCGATATGCGTATCTAACAGGACTATATATGTATACTTACTATTTAATAATATTTCAAAATCGCGCATTTTCCTCACTGCCGGTAGGATGCTTTGGTTATGAAACGACATCGATCATCCCTCCTTTTCTTTTCATCATACCAGAATAACGAGAAACTTCCATCTGGAAAGGCTTTCATATCCAAACAGCTTAACTGAACCCAATCCTGGACAGAGTTCTACTTATCCCTCCTCTGTCTGGTCTTCCTCTATGAAAAAAACACGCCCTCAAGAAGAGAGCGTGCTTTTATGCTTTCCGACGAATCGGTTCCATTATGAACTTCTCAATCAATAAATTTAACAATCCGATTACTATGGCAGCAAGAATCGCCATTCCAAAGCCATTAATGACGAATGCATCTCCCATTAGCGACGCCGTAATCCTAAGGGTGATCGCATTTATCACAACCAGGAACAAACCTAGCGTAAGGATCGTCACAGGAAGGGTAAGCAGGATAAGGAACGGCTTAATAAACACATTCACAAGCGAAAGGATAACGCTCGCGAGAATAGCCGATCCGAGCCCTTGAATAAAAAATCCATCAAAATAACCTGCTACTACCATTAACACCACACTATTTACAAGTAAACTTAAAAGCCAGTGTCGCATCATACCCCTCCCTATCCATTGACCTTTTTAGTATAGGCGTTTCTTTATCCCTTATTCGATCTTCTATAGATAAGAAACTGAAATTGAACCAGCTGTTGAATTCGCTTCGATGCGATAGCTGTGTTCAGACTCTTCTTCTGTTCTAAACTTCTTTAAGCGATGTGAAATCTCTTTTTTCTCGCGAAGAATACTCATGTTATTAAGATCCGTTGTAATCGCTCCGATTGTCGACTTAAGATCTCCTTTTATATTCATGCCTTTAGGGATAACAATTTGTATTGTACCGTTAACTGTTTTAAAATCTGCACTACCACTAACAGCATTTTGAAGCGTATGACGAATGGCTCCATTCATTGATTGCGCATCTGTTTCAACAAATGTGCCGTCAATCGTAATTGGACCATTTGCCGTTTCAAGTTCACAAATTTCACCAGTTGACTCTTCTACCACAATCGCGCCATTTCCTGTTTCAGCTTCAAGTATTTTTACGTTCGATTTTCGAATACCGATTTTCCCATTAGCTGTTTTTAACTTCGCTTTTGCTGATGTGATACTCTCACCTGTTACATCACCATTAAACGTCGTGATCCACACTCCCTCATAGTTGGAGGCAGGGACATAAATCACTAGATTCACCTTGACATCAGCACGTTCTGACTTGAACGTCATTTTTCCATTATCGACTGAAAAGTAAGTATCTCGTAACAGCTTATCCATTGCATCCTGTTGGTTCGATACCCGGTAAACATTGGCACGACAATCGATTTTAACATCGTTACGTTCCCACGTCTGAAACGTAATTTCACCATTTCGAACATGCACATCAAGCGTCTCTGGTGTAGCTTCGAGTTGTTCATAAACGTGAGTTACTTCTTCAGATGAACCAAAATTGAAATCGAGATCCATATCTTTTACTTTTTGAATAAGTGATTCGACAAACTGCCCTACTTTATAGCTAGGAGCGGTTCGATCAGTGTGAGTATCTGTCGACTTCTCAAATTTTCGTTCCTCTGATCCTTCATTTGTTCCGACAGCTTTTAGTAGCTTGGCACCTTCATCAGCCGAAATTTTACCGTCTTCAATCATTTTAAGAATCATTCTACGTTCTTCATTCATTCAAAACATCTCCTTTTTGTTTATTCGTTTAAACTACTTGAACAATTACCACCGGAGAACCTGAATTCCTTTTACAATGTTCCAGATAAAGACCACAACATTAAGTAAACTAAACAAGATAAAACCTAAAATGATCACCACACCCACATCCATCACAAATACAGCTAAAAGTGCCAGAATGATCGTAAGAAATGGAAGGAGGTGAGAAACAATCGAGCGCTTCGCATGATAGGACACTTCTTCATCCCTCACAACAAAATAAACAATGATCGGAAAAAGAAACGGTGCGAAGAATACGCTAAAATAACAAAGGGAGGACATTACTTTTTCTACAGACATAATTGCTTCCCCTTTCAATATTCTCTACCTAACTATACGATTCGTCAAAAAGAAAGTTTCAAAAAGAAATAAGAAAAAACGAAAAGACAGCGAATCGCTGTCTTAACAGTTTATACTGACTGAGTTTGCTCTAATTTCTTCTTCATCCGTTTTTTATCTCGCTCAAGAATTGGCGCAAGATAGTTTCCTGTGTAAGAACGTTCTTCTTTAACAATTTTTTCAGGTGTTCCTGTTGCAATAACTTCACCGCCACCATCGCCACCTTCAGGCCCTAGATCAATGAGATAGTCCGCTGTTTTAATGACATCCAAATTATGCTCAATAATGAGCACGGAGTCGCCATTTTCAACGAGACGTTGAAGAACTTCCAATAAACGAGAGATATCATCAACATGCAATCCAGTTGTCGGTTCATCAAGAATATAAAGTGTCTTTCCAGTTGACCGTTTGTAAAGCTGTGAGGCAAGCTTCACACGCTGCGCTTCGCCGCCCGAAACAGTCGTAGCTGGCTGGCCAAGTTTAATATAACTTAAGCCTACATCGAAAAGGGTTTGAAGCTTACGGTTAATTTTTGGAATGTTTTTAAAGAAATCAAGTCCATCTTCTACCGTCATCTCCAGAATATCAGCAATATTCATACCTTTATACTCAATTTCTAGCGTTTCTCGGTTATAGCGTTTCCCATGACATACTTCACAAGGAACGTAAACATCAGGCAAAAAGTGCATTTCAATCTTAATGATTCCATCACCGCGACATGCTTCACAACGCCCGCCTTTAACATTAAAGCTAAACCTGCCTTTTTTATACCCTCGTACTTTTGCTTCATTTGTCTGAGCAAAAACATCACGGATATCATCGAAAACACCTGTATACGTTGCTGGATTTGACCGAGGCGTTCGCCCAATAGGAGATTGGTCGATATCAATAACTTTATCGACATGCTCAAGACCATTGATTTTTTTATGCTCTCCAGGCTTATCCTTTGCTTTATGAAGCTTCTGAGCAAGCGCTTTGTACAAGATTTCATTGATAAGCGTACTTTTTCCTGAACCAGAAACGCCTGTTACACAAGTAAATAAACCAATCGGAATTTTTGCTTTCGTATTTTTAAGGTTATTTTCTTTTGCCCCAATGATTTCAATGTACCTGCCATCAGGCTTCCGACGCTCCGTCGGTACAGGAATGAACTTCTTACCAGAGAGATATTCTCCAGTTAAAGATTCTTCATCATCCATAATTTCAGCCGGCGATCCTTCAGATGTAATATAGCCACCATGTGCTCCTGCTCCAGGACCGATGTCAATGATATGATCAGCAGATAGCATTGTATCCTCATCATGCTCTACGACAATAAGCGTATTGCCGAGGTCGCGCATATTTTGAAGGGTTGAAATTAACCGATCGTTGTCACGTTGGTGAAGACCAATTGATGGTTCATCTAAAATATACAACACACCCATTAATCGTGAGCCTACTTGAGTAGCGAGTCGAATGCGCTGGGCCTCCCCACCGGATAGCGTACCAGCGGAACGATTGAGCGTTAAATAATCTAAACCAACGTTAACAAGGAAGCCAAGGCGATCCTGAATTTCGCGTAAAATCATCTTACCAATTGTCGCTTCTTTTGCAGTTAGTTCCAATTGGTCGAAAAACCCTGCTGCATCTTTAATCGCATATTCAGTCGCTTCTCCAATATGCTTTCCGTTAATTAAAACAGAACGAGCTTCCTTCTTTAAACGGTAGCCTTTACATGTGGGACACGGTTTTTGAGCCATATAAGCTTCCATTTGTTCACGAATGTAGTCAGAACTTGTCTCTCGATAGCGACGCTCAACGTTTGGAATAACACCCTCAAATGGCACATTATTCTCGCGAACCTGTCCAAAATCATTTTCATATCGGAAATATACTTTTTCTCCATCGCTGCCATAAAGCACTTTATCAAGCTGCGCTCTTGGGATTTTGTTTACCGGAGTATCCATGTCGATACCGAAATGATTGCACACACTTTCAAGTAATTGTGGATAATAGTTTGAACTAACGGGCTCCCAAGGAGCAAGTGCATGCTCACGAAGAGACTTATCCCAATCCGGGATAACTAAATCAAGATCCACCTCAAGTTTCAGACCTAAACCATCACAAGAGGGGCAAGCACCGAAAGGACTATTAAACGAAAACAGTCTCGGCTCTAGCTCTCCAATCGAGAAACCGCAATAAGGGCACGAATGGTGCTGATTAAAGAGCAATTCTTCTTGTCCCATTACATCAACGATTACTTGACCACCACCGAGATTAAGAGCCGTTTCCAAGGAATCTGCTAGTCTTGATTGAACGCCATCTTTTACTACAATCCGGTCAATAACAACTTCGATTGAATGCTTCTTGTTTTTCTCTAATGTGATTTCGTCAGCTACTTCCATCATTTCACCATCAACACGAACGCGAACATAGCCCTGCTTCTTAATATCTTCAAGCACTTTCACATGTTCACCTTTACGTCCTGAGACGACAGGCGATAGGATCTGTAGCTTCGTACGCTCTTCATAAGTAAGAATACGATCGACCATTTGCTCAATTGTCTGTGACGTGATTTCAACGCCGTGACGGGGACAAACTGGTCGACCAATTCTTGCAAATAACAGACGAAGGTAATCATAGATTTCGGTTACCGTTCCTACTGTTGATCGCGGGTTACGACTTGTGGTTTTCTGATCAATTGAAATCGCTGGTGAAAGCCCTTCAATGGCGTCCACGTCTGGCTTATCCATTTGACCAAGAAATTGCCTTGCATAAGCTGATAAAGATTCAACATAGCGACGCTGTCCCTCTGCATAAATTGTATCGAAAGCAAGCGAGGATTTTCCCGATCCTGATAAACCTGTAACCACCACAAGTTTATCTCTCGGAATCGTCACATCAATGTTTTTTAAATTATGGGCTCTTGCCCCTTTGACGACGATCTCATCGTTTGCCATTTGTTCGTCATCCTTCCGCTTTAAGCTCTAATAATAGGTCACGAAGTTCAGCAGCGCGCTCGAAATTAAGGTCTCGCGCAGCATCCTTCATTTCTTTTTCTACATTTTCAATCACTTTTGCACGTTCTTGCTTGTTCATCTTACCTGGCTTAGGTACTGTATATTCTTCGCCCTCTTCAGCCGTAATAGTGGCTCGGATACCTGCACGAACTTTTTTCTTAATTGTCGTTGGGGTAATACCGTACTTGGAGTTGTATTATTGTTCAATTTCGCGACGCCGACTTGTTTCATTCATCGCAATTTCCATCGAATTCGTCACTTTATTAGCATATAAAATAACATGTCCGCTGGAATTACGAGCGGCACGGCCAATCGTTTGAATTAAGGAGCGTTCCGATCTCAAGAAACCTTCCTTATCCGCATCCAAAATGGCGACAAGTGACACTTCAGGAATATCGAGTCCCTCTCTAAGAAGGTTAATTCCAACTAATACATCAAATACCCCTAAACGTAAATCACGTATAATCTCAATTCGTTCAAGCGTTTTTATTTCAGAGTGCAGGTAACGAACCTTTACCCCCATTTCAAGTAAATAATCCGTTAAGTCTTCTGACATCTTTTTCGTGAGGGTGGTAACAAGCACACGTTCATTACGGGCCGATCGCTGATTAATTTCATCTAGTAGATCATCAATCTGACCTTCGATTGGACGCATTTCAATCGTAGGATCAAGAAGCCCAGTTGGACGAATAATCTGCTCCACAACTTGCGTCGAATGCTCGCCTTCATATGGACCGGGCGTTGCTGATACATAGACAAACTGATGAGCTTTCTCTTCAAACTCTTCAAATCGAAGGGGGCGGTTATCTTTTGCAGAAGGTAGTCGGAAGCCGTGATCGACCAGCACACCTTTTCTCGCCTGGTCACCGTTATACATGCCTCTTACTTGAGGAAGCGTAACATGAGACTCATCGACCATAATTAAGAAATCATCTGGGAAGTAGTCCATCAACGTATATGGCGTTGCTCCCGCTTCACGGAGCGTTAAATGTCTTGAATAGTTTTCAATTCCTGAACAGAATCCCATCTCCGCCATCATTTCAATATCATACCTTGTTCGCTGCTCTAGACGCTGCGCTTCAAGAAGTTTTCCTTCGTCATCTAGAACTTTAAGCCTTTCTTCAAGCTCAGCTTCAATACGCTGGATAGCGATTTTCAACTTTTCTTCACGGGTTACGAAGTGAGATGCTGGGAAAATCGCTACGTGCTCTCTCTCCCCAAGAATCTCACCAGTTAACGAATTCACTTCCGTAATACGATCAATTTCGTCCCCAAAAAATTCAATGCGAATGCAGTGCTCATCACGAGATGCTGGGAAAATTTCCACAACGTCTCCTCGAACGCGAAATGTCCCGCGTGTAAAATTAATATCATTGCGCGCATATTGAATATCGACCATATCCCGCAGTAACTGATCGCGATCTTTCTCCATTCCTTTTCGAAGGGATAGCACTAAGCTCTTGTATTCTTCTGGATTACCGAGACCATAAATACAAGAAACACTCGCTACGATAATAACATCATTTCGCTCAAATAAACTGGATGTTGCTGAGTGGCGAAGCTTATCAATTTCATCATTAATACTTGCATCTTTTTCAATAAATGTATCAGATTGAGGTATGTACGCTTCGGGCTGATAGTAATCATAATAGCTGACGAAGTATTCCACTGCATTATGTGGGAAGTACTCTTTAAATTCGCTATATAACTGTCCCGCCAGCGTTTTATTGTGCGCAATAATAAGGGTAGGTTTATTCACCTCTTGAATCACGTTTGACATCGTAAACGTTTTACCAGTTCCAGTTGCACCAAGCAACGTTTGATGACGCTCATTTTGTTGAACACCTTTCACGAGCTTCTTGATAGCTTCTGGCTGGTCACCTTGAGGCTCATAATCCGATACCAACTCAAACTTTTTCTCCACCATCTTCGCCTCCGTTCCTATCTTTCCTGTGATTTATTATAACACAGATGTTAGGCAAAACTTCAATTAAAGCGAACTGACATTCGCATTTTTTCACTAACTTTCTCTTGAGATGAAACTCCTGTATGCTGTTAAAGGTGGACAGAGTAATTCAGCTTCTGTCTACTGTTTAACTAGCTTTACTAAAAAGGGGTTTTATTATTGTTATTGCTGCTTTTATGGGCTTTACCAACAGGCTTAGCCATTGGAGCGATCTCGGGATTTTTCGGGGTGGGCGGTGGATTTCTTCTCACGCCTATCCTTCTACTTCTTGGGTATTCGCCTTCAACCGCCATCACAATCAGTTTACTTTACAGTATGAGTACATCGATTTCTGGAGCTTTAACCTATATACAAAGTAAGAAATTCATATTAAAAACTACACTATTTCTATCAATTAGTGGCATGATTGGAACTCAGCTTGCTAAGCCACTTGTCCTCTATCTCACTAAAGAAGGACTAGATGATACGGCTATCTCCCTATTATATATCCTTCTTTTAGGGTATTTCTCAATATCCATGCTGTTCGAAGCTAACAAAAATGCTGAAAATAAAAGTACTATTACCTTTTCCCCTCTTGGACCAATTCTAATCGGCTTACTAGGCGGATTTGTTTCTTCAATTCTTGGCGTTGGAGGTGGCTTCGTGATGGTACCGTTATTAATAAGTGTATTAGGTATACCAGCCCAACTAGCCGTTGGTACATCGCTTACGTCAATCTTCTTCATTGTATCGACAGGTTTTTTCTCTTACATACAAACGGTCTCGATCCCGATTACGCTTGCTACTATTCTTGTGATTGGGGCATTAGTTGGGGCGCGATTTGGCGCAAGCGTAACAGCTTCTTTTCCTGAAAAAATGATGAAGAAATTACTTGGCATACTTTATTTTTTTACAATGATCAGTATTGTATTAAAGCTACTTCACCAAACAATTCCTGGCCTCCTCATTCTTATCGGATACATTATGACGTTAATGGGCCTATTTCTTTACCAGTATTGGACGAAAAAGAAGCGCCTATTCTTTTTTGAATAGACGCTACTTCATTTTTTTCTTATTCTTTTTTTGGGTTTGCATCGAAAAATAAAAACCTACGAGCGAAGACAGTACGGTTAATAAAATAAGGTGAATGGGATGGTCAATACCACCGAATACAGCCCACATAAATAAAATGGTTAATCCAAAGCTAACGTATGTGTTATATGTTACTCGTGTAAACACGACCATAATTATCGCTGGAACTAATAAAGCAATTAATATTCCTTGCATATGGATGAGTTCCCCTCTCTCTAAACACTTCTCTCCCCATCTTACAACAAGATAGGGAAAGAAAGCTATGATGAGTAAGGAATTCTCTCTTTTAACTCGATGAGACTGATTCGCGTTTTAGTCTTTACACCCCAGTAAATTGAGTAGCATCCCACGGTTTTGGTGTTCCGAATTCACGCGCTAATTTTCGACTTTCGCCCTTTCTTCCTCTACGAAGTTCTTTACGTTCAGCAGCTGTTTCATTCAAGAATTTTTCTTCTTCCGTTTCAGGATAAACACCAGGTACTTCAACCGGGTTCCCTTCTTCATCAAGAGCAACAAATGTTAGAAGCGCTGTTGCACAAACATGACGTTCACCGGTGAACATTTTCTCCGCAATAGCTTTCACAAAAACTTCCATTGATGTTTTATGTGTCCACGTTACCATTGATTCAAGACAGACGATGTCTCCCTGGTGAATTGGGTGAAGAAAATCAACCGAATCGGTTGAAGCTGTCACACAAGGTCTTCTTGAATGACGAGTTGCTGAAATAAGTGCAACATCATCAATAAACGCCATTAATTGACCTCCAAATAACGTTCCGTGAATATTCGTATGAGTTGGGTTAACGACTGTCGCTTTCGCCGTCCTAGACTCATTCGTTGACTTCATGTGGCTATTTTCTAATTCATTGTTCATTCTAATCACCTTTTCTTTCTTTATAAAGCCGCTCTTTTTTTTGAAAAAGATAATTGGAAAAGACCGCTCTATGACTAAATGACTTTGGTATTATATTTAAAGCATTTTTCGCTAATACGACTGATTGGGTATTCTGTAGATTCAGCTAACATCATGAGAATGTTAAAAAGTGATGACTTTGAAATCGTAATCCCATAATGCTTTTCGAGTAAATCCGAGAGGTAAAGAGGTCCCATACCGACTTGAGACCGTTCCAAGATTTTCACGACTTCCTCTGTTGGGGCTTCTGTTACTACCGAAGTGCTGCCATTCATTTGACTCATAATCGTTTCACGCTCTATTTCAAACTTTTGAAGCAACTTCATTTCTCTCGCATTGAGGTCCATCAATTGTTGCTGTAGCTGAGTTTCTCCAGTCATTGTGACATGCTCCTTTACGTTAAGAATGATCAAATTGTAGCAAGTGATTTCTAAACAAACAAGACTGTCGAAATCGGTGTAAACGCAACCATGCAGGTGTTCAGTCGATTCTGACTCTTCCATATATTTCTTGAATAGACCCTATAACAAAATGGCATAGAAATTTAGACATTTTTTAAAAAAGAAGGTTTAACTTTTTTGAACACGTTTTGCAGAAAAAAAGAAGAAGGCAGACACCTTCTTCTTTTTCAATCAATGTTATTGAGCTTCTTCCTGATCCTCAAAGCGATTTTCTTTTACGAACAATAAACCAAGTTCATGATGCGTATTGTTATAAAGTGCTTTTTGTTCGAACCTTATCTCTCCATTAATGTCGAGAACCTCTAATTTACAAAATGCGGCATTCCGTTGAAGTGCTGTATAAAAGTCGACGCCTTTCCCTAATGAAAGACCATTTACTTTTGAAATCACTTCACCAACTTGTAAACTCATTTGATCGGCTGGAGACCCCGGAAGGATTCCTAATATGACTAATCCTTCATTTCGCTCATTAAAATAGGCGGGCTTGTTTTTACCACGATGAAGAAGTAATATGCCAGCTCGTCCTACCATGACTAAGCCAATCGCAGCTAAAGCGACCCACTCGTTGTCCAGAAAATAACTGATCATACCAAGGATCACTGTTCCAGCGCCAAGAAGAGCAACTTGTCTACCGTTAGTTTTCATTTCAGGAAGCGGTAGCGCATGGTGAATAAGTTTTCGAAAACCAATTGGGAACGGAAGGAGAAGAAAGGCATAGGTCTCGTTACCGAAATCCAGAAGCGGCCACCAAGAAAGAGATTCAACATTACCTACCGGAAGAAAAAGAAACAATGGTAAAAGCCATAATCTCTGCATTTCATGGGATCCTACAATCTTACCACGCTTACTTTCAACAAGTCTTGGAGATGTCTGCTTCCCGGCGTTCGTAGCAATTAAGTACCCTTCGATAAAGACTAGAAGCCCAACTAAAAGGGCGAGCGCTACAAGCGAAACAGACCCAATCCCTTCTTGCATCCTATTCAGAGTATTGTTGCCAAGATCACGCGGCGTATAAAACAACGCCGCAAAAACTGGAAGAATCATAACAAAAGCTGGAGACAAAAACCGAATTTGTCCTGTAATTAAAAGTAATAATGCAGCGATGCTCATGGCGATCGTCGTACTGAAAGGAACTGTTAGACCTAGAAACAGATTAAAGAGCAAAAAGGCAGCTCCAATGATTAAACAAGGTACGATAGCAAACACGACGTCATCCAGCACATCGTGCACTCTCGTATGAAAATCTCTGCGGTCACGTTTCACTCGTGACCTCCCAAGAAGAAATGCTCCGATAATTGTGATATACGTGAGGGGATGTAGAAAAAAGCTTATAATCCCTTTAAGTATAGATAGGCCAAAAGTGTCCATTTAGTAATCCTCCATGCGTAAGTTCCTAATTTATCTAGAAGTCATAAATCAATATGCAGAGCAAAGCGACTGCAAACCGAGAAATTCGAAAAAAATTCCGCAGGTTTTCCTGCGGAATAGCTTCGACATCAACCGTTCAATTCCTTCTTACGATTATTTCGTAAGAAGCTCAACTGCTGTTTCGAGCTGCACATCGTTATCAGGATTGCGAATGGAATCAATAATATTCTCCTGAAGTTTTTGAGCCGTCTTTTCGTCTATTTTACCCGATACATTTATATCATTCGAACGTTGAAAAGCTTTTACAGCTGTAACTGTTTTATCACTGAAGTAGCCATCTGTTCGACCTGGTTCAAACCCAAGTCCTTTTAACATCACTTGAGCAGATTCCACTTGTTCATTGTTTTGATCAAACGATAGTGTTTTTTCAGAAGACAATGGATTAACATAGAAATAATCAGGCTGTTTCGCCTCAACTGTAGGCTCTATTCCTTCTTTATGAATCCAATTACCATCAGGCGTTAACCATTTAAACATCGTTAATTTAATGTTGCTACCATCTCCAAGGTCGACTGTCGATTGAACCGTTCCTTTACCAAATGAAGACTCACCGACCAAATCATAGTCGCCCGCTTCTTTCAGCGCACCAGCAAGAATTTCAGCAGCTGAAGCACTACCACGATCAATAAGTCCTACGATTGGATAGTCTTTTTTCTCTTCAAGAGAAGAAACAGATCCCTGCTTCTCACCCTCACGATCTTCTATTTGAACATATGGCTTATCATTCGGAATAAGCTCCTCAGCCATATCCGAAACGACATTCAAAAGACCACCCGGATTATTTCGAACATCCAGGACAAGACCGTCGATTCCCTGATCTTCGAGCTTTTCTAATTCTTTAGAGAAACTTTTAGCAGTATCTTCTGAAAAGGACGTTACTTGTAAGACACCGATTGTCTTACCATTTTTTTTGATGGTGTCCGCATGGACTGTTTCGATTGGAATTTCGTCACGAGTCACTTCCACCGTCATCACTTCTGAAGCCCCAGGACGTAGAACACCAAGTGTAACGACCGTTCCTTTTTCACCGCGTATTTTTAAAACAGCATCATATAAATCCAGTCCTTCAGTGCTTTCGCCATCAATTGTCATAATTTTATCGTTTGGACGAAGACCTGCTTTTTCTGCTGGAGAGTCCTTATAAGGGGATACAATGGTGACTCTTCCATCCGTCATATTCACTTCTGCACCAATTCCTTCAAAAGAGGAACCAAGCGATTGACTAAATTGCTCAGCTGTCTTTGGATCCATATAAACAGAATAAGGATCTTCTAGCGTATCCACCATTCCTTTAATGGCTCCATCTAACAGATCTTTCTGATCAATATCGCTCACATAGCGATCTTTAATTAACTCATAAGCTTTATTAATTTTCGTTAGCTCTTCTGACTCTATTTCATTTCCTGATCCAAGCGTTAAAGATTTGGCGCTTCCTTCAGGCTCGTCCTGAAATAGCGTAAAGGCTACATATGTACCACCTGAACCGATAACCAGGGCGATCAAGACAAGCAAAGCCACAACTTTCCCCTGTATCTTCATTGTACTCACCTCTTCTGATTTGAAGGAAAAGGCACCCCATCATAACGATGCGATGCCTTTTCATCTTATTGTACTATATGATTCAGTTGTTTTCATTATGTTTCCATCTCAGACTGTGAGGGGAAAGAAAAATGGATAAAACATGATAATCAGTTTATCGAATGTAGTTCATTGGGTCAACGGCATTTGACTTACTAGAATTCCATGAACCTTTGTGAATTTCAAAGTGTAAATGTTGCCCAGTAGAATGTCCGGAGTTACCCATTGTACCAAGATATGTTCCCTGACTTACAGATTGACCAGTCGATACGGCACGATTTTGCATATGAGCGTAAACAGTCGTGTACATTTGTCCGTTAATGCTATGTGTAATGAACACAACATTACCGTATGAATCTGAGTGATAAGATCTTAAGACAGTTCCATCTGCCGCAGCTGAGACTGGATTTTGACCACCTTGTGCAATGTCAATTCCTGCATGATAAGTTCCCCAGCGTTGTCCTAATCCAGACGTGATTGGACCTGCTGCAGGCTTTATGAATGATGCATTACTAGATGGTGCTGGTGCTGGTGCTGGTGCTGGTGCTGGTGTTGGCGCCGGTGCTGAGTTAGAACTGCTTGAGTTACTTGAACTGCTGGAATTACTTGAGCTTGAAGCTGCTTCTTTTTTAGCTTTTGCAGCGGCAGCGGCCGCTGCTTCAGCTTCAGCTTTTTCTTTTGCTGCTTTAGCAGCTGCTTTACGTTCTTCTTCAGCTTTACGAGCTGCTTCTTCAGCACGTTTGATTTCTTGTTTCACAGCTGTTTCTTGAGCAGAAAGAATTTCAGCCGTTTCATTTAAATCCATCATATGATTATGAAGTTCGCCTTCTTCTTCTTCAAGCGACTTCATTAACTTATCTTTTTGTGCTTTTTTAGAATCAAGCTCTGCTTTAAGATCCTCAAGCTCTGCTTTATTTTCTTCAAGAGAAGCTAACTTATCTTCCACTTGAGCTTTCTTTTCTTCAACGGCTTCCTTGTCTGCTTTATGCTCTTCAAGAATTTTCTTATCTTGATCGGCGATCGTATTTAGAGCAAGAACGCGCTCTACTAAATCACTGAAATCTGTTGCTCCAAGAAGGACTTCCATATAGTCAACTGTTCCGCCACCGTTTTGTTGCATGGAACGAACACGGTCTTTCAGAAGTTTATCACGTTCAGCAATACGTTCTTCCAATGCTTTAATTTCCTCTTTTAATTGATCAATTTCGGTATTTGTATCTTTGATCTCTTGCTCTTTCGCTGAGATTTTCTCGTCAGTCTCAGCGACTTCTTTGTTAAGCTTCTCAATTTCCGCTTGAACGTCTTCTTGCTCTGCTTTTACATCAGCAAGTTCAGATTCCTTTTTCTGCAACTCTTTTTCATTTGAAGACTGCTTTTCTTTTACATTATTAAGTTGATCATCTAGATTTTCTGCACTAGCTGTTTGTGGAAGTGCTGCTGACAGTCCACTTAATCCTAGCGTTATTGTTAGAGCTGTTGCCATTATTTTATGCTTCAATCTTTGTTCCTCCCCCAAAATAGATCAATCTATTTATCTGTTACTCTTTTCATTTAAACTTTTAAGAATTTACGCATTGACGTAAGACTTCCCCACACGCCGATAATGACACCGAGGACAATTAACAACCCAGATAGCTGATAGACAAACGGTGTTACAGGTAATAAATCGATAAATAAAGTCGGAAAACGATTCGCTATTAACTCAATTAAATAGTAGTACCCATAGATTAGAATGCCTATTGGAATGATTGAACCGAAGATTCCGATCAGAATACCTTCTATTAAAAACGGCCAGCGAATGAACCAATTAGTCGCTCCTACTAGTTTCATAATTTCGATTTCATGACTTCTGGCAACAATTGTTAGTTTAATTGTGTTTGAAATGAGGAACATGGCTGTAAATAGTAAACCAACGACAAGCGCTAGTCCAACATTCCGTGCAATTTCAAGTACTTTAAACAGTCGATTAACCGTGTCTTCAGCAAATTCAACGTCTTGTACATTATCTAGCTGTTGAATTTGTTTTGCCACATCATTAACGTCCTGAGGATCCGTGGTTTTAACTAAGAACGCATCGCTTAGAGGATTTTCATCTTTTAGCGACTCAAACACTTCTCCATTATCTCCGAGGTTCTCAATTAAATTATCCAATCCTTCTTCTTTGGATTGAAAAGTAACTGATTCAACTCCCGAAATGTTCTCAATTCTTTCCTTCAGTTCACCCTGTTGGTCTTGCTTCGCAGTTAAATCAATGAACGCACTGATTTCAACATCACTCTCAAGTTGATCCCCAAATGCATTTAAATTTAGAAGCAGCGCGAGACATACCCCAACGAGAAGGAGCGTAACGGTCACTGCAGAAATAGAAGCGAAAGTCATCCAGCCATTTCGTCCAAGGTTCTTAAAACCTTCTTTTCCGTGTCGACCAAACGTTTTAATTTTCATACCCGTATTCACCTCTTGCTTCATCACGGGTTACTAAACCACCATCAATTGCAATAACACGTTTTCTGAATGTATTCACAATATCTTTATTATGGGTTGCCATAATAACAGTTGTACCGCGATTGTTGATTTGATCAAGTATATCCATAATGCCCCATGCTGTTTCTGGATCCAGATTCCCCGTTGGTTCATCTGTAAGCAGAATGTGAGGGTTATTGACGATCGCTCTTGCTATTGAAACCCTCTGCTGTTCTCCTCCAGAAAGTTCGTCTGGAAGGAATCTTGCTTTGTTTTTCAAATTAACGAGACTCAACGTTTCCATGACTCTCTTGCGCGTATTTGCTTTGCTTTCTTCGATGACTTCAAGAGCAAAAGCGACGTTCTCATAAACCGTTAGCCTTGGTAAAAGCTTGAAATCCTGAAAAACAACGCCGATTTCGCGGCGTAGCTTAGGCACATGCTTATTCTTTAATTTGCCAACGTCTTTTCCATTAATAACGATTGTTCCACTTGTAGCCTTTTCTTCCCGGTACATCATTCTCATAAAGGTTGACTTACCAGCACCACTTGGCCCAACTATGTAAACAAACTCGCCTTTATCAATCTTAATATCGATTCCGTTAATCGCTTTAATGCCATTGTTATACGTTTTCCAAACATCTTTCATTTCGATCAAATTGTACCACTTCCTACTTGCTTAAATTCTCGATGCAAATTCTTAGGAGTAAGGTTCTTATTGATAGTTCGTTTTTTGAATTAGTTCCTTTACATCTGAAGATATTATAACAAACAAATTCGCTATTTTAAGACAAATTTTTATTACATTTTTGTTTCAAGAACGCTCAATATGACATCTTCTGCAATAATGCATTAATAATCAATAGAATCTTACACAATTTCGCTCGTATTTCGGGTGATTATAGATGGATGGTTGTATGTAAAAAAAAGGTTATTATTTGGCATTATAGCGTATTAAAAAAGCACTCTTTTGGAGTGCTTTTTACCATTATTTCATATCCGCTAGCCAAGATGCTAAATTTTCTTCTTGTTCTGTGTCACCTCTTAGAATGTTCCCTGGCATTTGGCCTTTCCCATTCTGTATCACGGCCAGGATTTCATCTTTTGATAACCGAGAACCTATGTCTGAAAGCTTAGGCCCTACTTTTCCTTGCAGATTTTCACCATGACAGCTCAAGCAATTTTGTTGATAGGTAGCTTCTGCTGCTGTTGCATCGTATTCGCCTGACGACTCTCCTGCATTCTCATTTTCTGAGGTACTGTTCGAAGAACTTTCATTGGCGCTTTCATTTCCACTATTTTCTCCACCGCATGCTGCAAGGCTAAAGAGCAAAACAACTGCAAATAAAATCCCGATCCATTTCTTCATTACTCCACCCTTTTCACTTCGTTTTCTATACTATTTCCGGGTTATTCTCTTTTAAAACCTTCTCCTAACACTTCGGTTGCATTCGAAACAATCACAAACGCTGACGGATCAACGCCTTTTACAAGCTCTTTTAGTTTTGTAACTTCATTTTGCGCTACAACCACCATAAGAATTGGTCGTTTATCGTTTGTGTAACCACCCTGACCAGATATTCTCGTTACCCCTCGATCAATGACAGTAATGATTCCTTCTCGCAACTCTTCTTCTTTATCTGAAATAATGAGGGCCATTTTTGAGTAACCAAGGCCGAGCTGAACCACGTCAATCGTTTTACCTGTTAAGTACATCGCAATCAGGGCATATAGAGCTTCTTCAAGACTAAAGACAAATGCTGATGCTACAACAATCAGTCCATCAATCATAAAGACACACGTACCAAGTGAAACGCCCGTATACTTATTCACGATCTGAGCGGCAAGATCTGTCCCACCTGTTGAGGCTTTTCCTCTAAACACAATTCCTAGACCAACACCAACACCTAAACCACCGAACAGAGCACCTAATAATGGATCGGTTGTCGCTGCTTCAACATTTTCAGTTAACTTTACAACAAAAGGAAGAAAGAGTGTTCCAACGAATGTCTTTGGACCATATTTTTTTCCAAGAAAAATCAAGCCGCTAATAAACAGAGGGATGTTAAATGCCCACTGGACATAAGCTGGTTTCCAATCAAAAACCCCTTTTGTAATTGTACTGATTCCACTCACTCCACCAGAAGCAATACTGTTAGGAAGAAGGAAAAGATTAAAGGCGATCGCTACGATCGCGGATCCAACCATAACGCTTACATATTCCAGTATCCGATGATAAGGTGAAACTTTTCTCGCTGTAAACTTCGCTAACGTTGCTATCATAACTCTACTCACTCACTTACTTCTATGATTTTCGTCACTGCTTATCCATAAGCCAAAGCCTTTCGTAGTATATCACCGGGTTTATAGGGTGTAAACCGCATTGTAGCAGCGCGTTATCAGGTTGAAGTGCTCTTCTATTCTCTCTTACTTTGCCCCATTTCCTTCAAATCATCATTGCAAGTACTTCCTTTTAAAATAGGAAAAAGCCCTTCTTTCGGCAGAAGGGCTTTTCCTTAATTTTGATCATTTAAACGAGATCGCAAGAACGCATCAATAAACGGGTCAAGATCCCCATCCATGACAGATTGAGTGTTTCCGACTTCCATATTTGTACGATGGTCTTTCACCATACTATAGGGGTGGAAAACATATGAACGAATTTGACTACCCCAACCAATTTCTTTTTGCTCACCGCGGATTTCGTCAAGCTCCGCTTCTTGTTCTTCAATTTTTAATTGATATAGCTTTGCTTTCAACATTTTCATCGCTTGTTCGCGGTTTTTTATTTGTGAGCGTTCTCCCTGACAGCTCACAACAACGTTTGTTGGAAGATGCGTAATTCGAACCGCAGAGTCCGTCGTATTAATGTGCTGTCCACCAGCTCCACTTGCACGATACGTATCGACTTTTAAATCTTCTGTACGAATATCGATTTCAATTTCATCGTTAAATTCAGGCATCACTTCACATGAAACAAATGACGTGTGACGTCGACCACTTGAGTCAAACGGTGAAATACGAACAAGGCGATGAACGCCTTTTTCAGCTTTCAAATAGCCGTAAGCATTATGGCCTTTAAAGTTTAGCGTGACGCTTTTCACACCCGCTTCATCGCCCGGAAGATAATCAAGTGTCTCCACTTTAAACCCTTTTTTCTCTCCATAACGTGTGTACATCCGAAGAAGCATCGATGCCCAGTCCTGAGATTCCGTACCGCCTGCACCTGGGTGTAGTTCAAGGATCGCATTATTCTTATCATGTTCTTCACTTAAGAGAAGCGTTAATTCGAATTGATTCACCGCTTTTTTTAGATCCTTAATTTCGACTTCAAGGTCTTCAAATAGCTCCTGATCGTTCTCTTCCTTCACTAATTCATAAGAAACTTCAAGGTTCTCATAATTTTCTTGAAGAGAATCGAATTCATTCACAGCTTCTTTTAACGTATTGGATTCGTTGATCACTTTTTGAGCAGCATTCTGGTCATTCCAGAAGTCTGGATCTGTCATCTGAATATCTAGTTCATCAATGCGGGCTCTCTTATTTTCGAGGTCAAAGAGACCCCCTAAAATCATTTAGTCGTGTTTCGATTGTATTTAGTTCGCTTCTAATTTCATGCATTTCCATCGTTTGCACCTCAAGTTTTTCGTTATTTTACATAGAATAGGCAGGTGTTCAGCTTTGAACACCTGCCCGGCATTATTCTGCTTTGCCGTGACAATTCTTATATTTCTTGCCACTTCCGCAAGGGCAAGGGTCGTTTCGGCCAATGTCCTGTTTTTTCTTCACAGGTTTTGGCTTCGAGCTTGCTTCTTCTTTTGGATTTACGGCTTTTCCTTCGGCTACTTTTTCTCGCTTCAAATTGCTTTCAATTTGAGCTCTCATGATATAGGTCGATACTTCTTCTTCGATCTCAGTAACCATATCTTCGAACATTTCGTATCCTTCGAATTGGTATTCACGAAGGGGATCGTTCTGTCCGTAAGCTCTTAGGTGGATACCCTGGCGCAGTTGATCCATCGCATCAATGTGATCCATCCATTTGCGATCCACACTGCGAAGAAGAATCACTTTTTCGAATTCACGCATGCGTTCAGGTTCAAACTCCGCTTCTTTCTCATCGTAGTTTACTTTCATTTTCTCAACAAGAAGTTCTACAATTTCTTCCTTATCAAGGCCTTTGATATCTTTCACTGTCACTTGACCTTCCTGAAGGAAAATTCCTTTCGCATGATCAAGAATAGCTTGGTGATCCCACTCTTCTTGAATGTCTTCATCACCCGTGTGAGCATCTACAATTCGCGTAATGACAGAAGTTAGCATTGTTTCAACAATCTCACGTAAATTATCTGATTCAAGTACTTCAGCACGCTGAGCATAAATAATCTCACGCTGCTGTCTCATGACATCATCGTATTGAAGAAGCTGTTTACGTGCATCATAGTTGTTTCCTTCAACGCGTTTTTGAGCTGATTCGACAGCTCTCGATACGAGCTTCGATTCAATCGGCTGGTCCTCTTCCATTCCGAGGCGGTTCATCATGTTCATCATATTATCTGAACCGAATCTTCTCATCAGTTCATCTTCCATTGAAATGTAGAACCGAGATTCACCAGGGTCACCTTGACGACCTGAACGTCCACGCAGCTGGTTATCAATTCTACGACTTTCATGACGTTCTGTACCTAGAATGAAAAGACCACCAAGATCTAATACGCCAGCACCAAGCTTGATGTCTGTTCCTCGCCCCGCCATGTTCGTTGCAATCGTAACAGAACCTTTTTGGCCTGCAGACTCAATAATCTCCGCTTCTCGCGCATGGTTCTTTGCGTTTAAGATGTTATGTGGAATCCCACGTTTCTTTAAAAATTGTGAGATTAACTCTGATGTTTCAACTGCAACTGTACCAACTAGAATAGGTTGTCCCTTTTTATGGCGCTCCTCAATTTCTCTAGCAAGTGCCTGGAACTTACCATTCGTTGATTTGTATACAAGATCTGGATAATCCATTCGAGCAATTGGTTTATTTGTCGGTATTGCAATAACATTCATGTTGTAAATGTTACGGAATTCTTCTTCCTCCGTTTTGGCTGTACCAGTCATACCAGAAAGCTTCTCATACATTCTAAAGTAGTTTTGGAATGTAATTGTTGCAAGCGTCATACTTTCACGCTGAATGACTAAACCTTCTTTTGCCTCAATCGCCTGATGAAGCCCATCACTATAGCGGCGGCCCGCCATCAAACGACCAGTAAAGGAATCAACGATCACCACTTCTTCATCCTGAACGACATAATCCATATCAAGTTGCATAATAAAGTTCGCTTTCATCGCCTGGTTAATGTGATGATTCAATTGAACATGTTTGTAATCATAGAGGTTTTCAATTGAGAAGAATTTCTCTGCTTTTGTAATCCCATCTTCGGTTAATTGGACATTCTTTGTTTTAATATCGACATTATAGTCATCTTCTTCTTTTAACGTTCTAACAAATTGATTGGCCTGAATGTATAGCGTTGTGGATTTCTCCGCACTACCAGAAATAATCAGCGGTGTTCTCGCTTCATCTATTAAAACAGAGTCAACTTCATCGATAATAGAATAATGAAGAGGGCGCTGTACCATCTCTTCTTTGTATAGGACCATGTTGTCTCGTAAATAGTCAAATCCAAATTCATTATTTGTTCCATACGTAATATCCGCAGCATACGCTTCTGCTTTCTCTTCTTTTGAAAGACCGCTAATGTTTAATCCTACTGTTAAACCAAGGAAATGGTATAGTTCACCCATCTCTTCAGCGTCACGCTTCGCAAGGTATTCGTTGACCGTAATAACGTGAACGCCTTTACCAGTTAACGCGTTAAGGTAGACAGGCATTGTCGCACTTAGCGTTTTACCTTCACCTGTTTTCATTTCAGCAATGTTTCCTTCATGAAGGGCGGCTGCCCCCATGATTTGAACAGGGAACGGGCGCATACCTAGAACGCGATCTGATGCTTCGCGTACAGTGGCATACACTTCTGGTAACATTTTATCGAGCTTTTCACCTTTTTCAATTCGTTCTTTATATTCTTCCGTTTTGTTACGAAGCTGATCGTCTGATAACTGCTTCATTTGATCTGAAAATGCTTCCACTTGATCTGCAATCTTTTGCAGGCGGGTTAACTGACGCTCATTGCCGTTTGGTATAATCTTCCGTAATAAACCTTTCATAGAAACGCTCCTCTTTTGTTGTCAGTAGAGTGCTATCATATAACTATACTTAGAATTTTATATACTATGTAGCTATTTTAACAATTAGTTGCGGGAGGCACAAGAAAGTAAAAAAGCTCACGGTCTGAAATACTATATTAATGAAGGAAAGAACAAATTTAATTTTCTTTCATAAGTAAAGGGCAGAGGTTATCCCCCCTGCCCTGGTTTATATTTATTCGTTAGTCTTGTTCGATTAGGCCGTATTTTCCATCTTTACGGCGATAGACAACACCAGTGCTTCCAGTCACTGCGTTTGAGAAGACGAAGAAGCTATGACCGAGCATGTCCATTTGAAGAATGGCTTCTTCAACGTCCATTGGTTTAAATGTAAAGCGCTTCGTTTTGACAACTTGCAGATCGTCATCCTCATCCATGTCAGCTTCAGCGACACTAGTCGTTGTTGGGTTAAGTTCATCGCGGAACATATATTTTACGCTACCTTCCTGACGGAATTTGCGATTAACTTTCGTTTTATGTTTGCGAATTTGACGCTCAAGTTTCTCAACAACCAAATCAATTGCTGCATACATATCCTGATGCTCTTCTTCTGCGCGAAGTAGAAGGTTTGGCATCGGAATCGTAACTTCGATCATTTGCTGATCGTTGTAAACCTTCATATTTACATGAACATCAGAATTAGGTGGAGTATCGAAATACCTTTCAAGTTTACTTACCTTCTTCTCAGTGTATTCTCTCATTGCAGGTGTAACTTTAATGTTTTCACCACGGATGTTGAAATTCATCATGTGGCACTCCTCCTTCCATGCTATACCTCTATTATTCGTTATACCCTTATCATTCCCCTCTATAAACTTTAAAAAAACTCATTTATTTTTACGTTTTTTTCACAAAACACCCTAAAATACGACAATTTTTAACAACAATACTCAATAGTTCCTTTTTTATCTCACATTCAGATACAGAAAACGGAAAAAATAAAAAGCCCTTATCCAATTGGATAGGGGCTTTAAGCGTTTGTTTAAATTTAAGATACTTTTTCTACATTAGCAGCTTGTGGCCCACGAGCGCCTTCAACAATCTCGAATTCAACTGTCTGACCTTCTTCTAGAGACTTGAATCCTTCACCAGTGATTGCTGAGAAATGTACAAACACGTCGTCGCCATCTTCTCTTTCAATAAACCCAAAACCTTTTTCATTGTTAAACCATTTTACTTTTCCCTGCATCTTGTTCAACATTCCCTTCAAAAATCTTCATGGCAGTGCCATACATTTACTATACGTGTGAGCCCAAACCCTGTCAAAGGGGTTTTTTTGTTGATTAAACTCGAATGAAGGCGCTCTCCATAAAAGTTCTCGACACAACCTTATCCCCTGCTCAAAGTAAGAGAATAAACGGTAGATGCCCCCGCATTTTTAAGCGTAAATGCTGCATAATGGATCGTCGTGCCCGTCGTATAAATATCATCCAGTAAAAGAAGCTTTTTCCCTAATACATTTGCCCCTTCTACGATTTGGAACATTTCTTCTTCGCGGTTTATCCTCTTTTCTCTCGTTCGTTTACTCTGTTTCTCTTCATTTTTCGTTCTCATTAATGGAGAGTCTTGGACAAATTTCGTGCCCTCGATCCATACCTCACATTGATTAAATCCTCTTTCATACATCCTCTCCTGACTAGCAGGCATTGGGATGACTTGATCTATGAACGAATAAGATCTTTTTACCTCACGAAGAATTAAACTTGAGAATACTCTCCCTACTTCAACATCTCCTCTAAATTTATAAAGCGCAAGAATCTTTTTCAAAAAATCATTGTACTCGTAGAATGATTTGTTATGAGTAAGGACCTCACCCCATCCCCTTTCTCCCCATCTCACACAGTCAGAACATTGTTTTCCTTCCACAAACCTAGAATCGATTTGTTGAAGTGAACGACCGCATTTTAAACAAAGCGGCCCTACTATAGGAAGAAGTTGATTTCGACACGTTTCACAGCATGGAAGACTGTTTCTCATTCCAAACAAAAGCTGCCATGAAAGTTGATTGTTAATATCCTCTCCACACCATGGGCACCGGTCTAGTGTAGCCACCCTTTCTCCTCCGCTTCCTGATTCATTTTTCGAATATGCCGAATTGCCGCTATCATCGCATTTGTTTTACCGTAATGAAAAAATGCAACATCTCCTTCTGGATAAGAAGCGCTTCTTCCGGCTCTTCCGGCAATTTGTACGAGAGCACTTTCCGTAAAAACACCATCCTCCGCTCCTAATACAGCTACCGCAATATTCTCAATCGTTATCCCACGTTCAAGTATGGTAGAAGATAGTAAGATCGGAATTTCTCTCCTTCGAAACTGAAGGACCTTTTCAGCACGGTTTGGATCCTCTGAGTGAACAGCTTCACAAAAAAGTTGCTGGTCGTCAAAAACGCATTTTACTTTTTCAATGGTTTTGATGGAAGGAAAAAACAGCAATACTGGTTTTTGAGCATCCATTTGTTTTTTAATCCAATCTATCAGAATAGAAGGAATCTGCCCTTTTTCCATTTTTTTTCGCCAATTCCCACTCCATTGTAAAGTAGGAACAGGTAATGGATAGCCGTGATACCGAGAAGGAATTCGCACCGTATTTAGTGTTTCTTGATTTAGAAAGCTTTCAGATGGTGTTGCTGTTAGATAAATGAGTGATCCACTTTGTTTTCGTGCTTTGTTTACATGAAAGTGGAGAGATGGATCGACGCTATATGGAAAAGCATCTACTTCATCAATAATCATGACATCAAAACAGTCCTTAAAGCGAATGAGCTGGTGAGTGGTTGAGATAACAAAAGAAGAAGTGGGGTCTGAATGTCCAGCATAGAGCGGAGAAACCGTGAGTCCTGGGAAGACTTTTTGCAAACGTGGCGCTAACTCTAAAACAACATCTGTCCTAGGAGTAGCTATGCATACCGATTTATGTTGAGAAAGGGCATATGCCAATCCATGAAAGAGCACTTCTGTTTTACCACTGCCACAAACGGCCCAAATAAGAACCGAATGATTGTTTTGAATAGCACTAATAACTGCATTAGATGCCTCTTGTTGCCCTTCCGATAGCTTTCCGAACCACTGTAACGTTATGTTTTCTATTGCTTCATACCGGCGGCTCGGTGCGGAATATAAGGGAGAACAAGAAGTAACTTTCCCCATTATGATGCAATTTCGACAATATTCGCAGCTCGCGCTTTGACACCTTGCACAAGAAAATGAGGAAAATGTGTGATTCCCACATCGCATACACCTCTCTCTTCCATGAAGTATTTGAATGCCAGGCTCTAATTGAAGATAGCCATTAACATAGTGGGCATGAAGTTCTTGGAGGGAAAAGGGGATTTCATCTCGCAACAAATGTCTTCCTGAAAGAAAATGAATGATCTTCATATTCGGTTTAAACCGCTGATTGATTGGTAGTTGAGGGAGTGAAGTATAGTGGCTAATCGGAAAAAATTCGGGGAGCTTAGAAGACTGATAAAGAAATTCAGGTACGATAATCTCCTTATTGTTGAATAGATCGGAAGCAAATCTCATTGATTTGCTTCCGTATTCAATTTCATGATCATACGCGGTACCAGCCCAGGCCAAGCGCACCTTCCCCAAGGTGAGTTGCTATAACAGGTCCAAAGTAACTTAAAATGATGTTTACATTCGTATATTTTTCTTCTAGTTCAGCTTTTAGATTTTCTGCTTCATCCTTGTTTGTCGAATAAATTAATGTCGCATTTATCAGGTCGCCGCCTTTTGCCGCCTCATCAAATAGTGTCATGATTTTATTGAGCGCTTTTTTTCGCGTTCTAATTTTTTCATACGGTACGATTTGTTTATCTTCGAAGGTTAGCACTGGCTTTATTTGGAGAAGACTCCCGACAACGAGCTGCGCTGCATTTAACCGTCCGCCTCTATGCAAATGACTAAGATCATCGACAAGAAAATAGGCGTTCGTCCCCTGACTCTTAATTTTTTTAAGTCTACTTAAGATCTCTTTACTTCCAAATCCATCTTGAGCCATACGGGCCGCTTCCAAAACATAAAATCCTTGCATCATACAGCTAATTTCAGAATCAAAAACGTATACGTCTGCCCCTTCAATCATATCGCCAGCTGAATTGGCGGACTGGTAAGTTCCGCTAATTCCACTCGATAACGTAATTGTGATTATTTCATCGTGTGTACGCGCCAATGTTTCATACGTTTCAACAAAACTTCCGATCGAAGGCTGTGAAGTTTTAGGTAGAATATTTTCTTTCTTCACCTTTTCAAAAAAATCATCTGCTTGAATTTCTTTTTCTTCTAAATAAGATTCGTTATCAAATATCACGCTAAGTGGAACCATTGTTATTTCGTACTCGGTTAACATCGATTCAGGTATATAAGCGGTACTATCTGTTACAATAGCAACTGTCTTCATATGAACGCCTCTTTTCAATCTATTAAATACATCAACTAATTTTCATTAAACCCATTCAAGTTAATGATAGAGCATTTCCCCCTTATTGCCAATAAGAGCTTATAGTATTTTTCACATATTTTGTCAACCATTACCCCCCATATTTTTTAATATAAATGTCGTAAAATGAATGTTTTAGTAAATTAGGCAGGGTTTCTGTTACATGATTGTAATCTTATATTCATCGTCCTGTTATCTCAATCATGTAAACTAGCAATCGTAATAGAGAAAATAAAAGGTTTAAACTTATAAATCAGGGGGAATTACAATATGTTTAAGAAAGTCGTGATCACTACTACACTCGCAGGTACTCTTTTGCTAGCACCAAACGTAAGTGAAGCAGCTTTAGGCGACCGTACCCTATACAATGGCATGAGCAACTCTGACGTAACTGAACTTCAAAACGTTCTTGACGATAAAGGTTATTTTGACTACCATACAGCAACTGGATATTTTGGCAACATTACTGAAGATGGCGTTCGTGACTTCCAGCGCAGTGCAGGAATTGGCGTTGATGGCGTTGTTGGACCTCAAACAGTAAGCGCATTAAAAGGAGCAGCAGTTTCTAAATCAAGTAGTTCTTCTAATACATACAGCGGAACACTTCGTTATGGTGACCGCGGATCAAGTGTAACAAGCCTACAAAACCAACTTAAGTCTAAAGGTTATTACAGCTATTCTGTAGACGGCATTTATGGTTCCATTACACAACAAGCTGTTCGTAATTTCCAAAGTGCTAACGGTCTTAGCGTAGATGGAATTGCTGGATCAAACACATTTTCAGCTCTTAGTGGTTCTTCGGTTAGCTCATCTTCACAAGTAAAGAGTGCATCAACATCTAACTCTTCTGTTGTGTCAATCGCGAAGCAATACATGGGTGTTCCTTATGTTTGGGCAGGAACGTCTCCATCAGGATTCGACTGCAGCGGCTTCTTACAATACGTGTATAATAAAGCTGGAACTTCGATTCCACGTACTGTAGCTAGCATTTGGAACGCAACAGATAAAGTTTCTTCTCCTTCTGTTGGAGATCTTGTGTTCTTTGAAACATACAAATCCGGCCCATCTCACGCTGGGATTTACATCGGTAACGGTCAGTTCATCCACTCTTCTTCTTCTTACGGAGTAACAATTAGTAGCATGGATAACTCTTACTGGGCACCACGTTACCTTGGAGCAAAACGCGTATAATGCATAAAAAAGAACCTCAAAGTGAGGTTCTTTTTTTGTCTTCTTTTTCATTTATAAAAAAAAGGCGCGCTTCAGCGCACCTTTACCCAGCCTTTTTTGATTGCCTCTACGACAGCTTGCGTTCGGTCATTTACGTTCATTTTCTGCAAAATATTCG